>JAEEGL010159360.1_pt1 | contig 47276 bp, 46 predicted proteins | sample 9134231 | NCBI WGS metagenome assembly JAEEGL01 (sample SAMN16246548, study PRJNA631951) | gut metagenome | biome: gut microbiome; feature: rumen; material: fiber-attached | host: Bos | place: Iran: Karaj | collected 2018-10
CGCGTCTCCCTGCCCGACCGCTTTCATCACCCATTCACGCGCCTTGTCAAGATCACGTTCGACTTCGTATGCCGCGTAATACATTTCCCCGACTATGCGCTGGGCGTTGGCGTCGCCCTGTTCAGCTTTCTCATAGCATATACGCAGGGCTTCGGAATGGTCCTGGCTGTACTCGAGCAGGTCTTCGTCCAGATCATCCCATTCTTCTCTCATGTCGTCAAATGCACTTTCGTCAATGCGGCTTAGATAATCTTCAAGCTTTACGGACATTTCAGATTCCGCAAAGGCAGACAGGCCCAACAACGCCAGACACAGAAATACGGCGATCAGTTTTTTCATGGACATACCTCCTGCGGGGACTTCGCGGTCTACCACCACACGGCAAAGGGTTTGATCTGGAAACAGCCGTCCCCAAGCTTACGCAGCTGTCCGAACACACCCATCCGCATGCCGTCTTTTCCGGCGCCAAGGGCGATCTTGATGTGCAGCTTATGCATCGTCAGGTTGCTGTCGCTCATCGCCATTATGATCTTGCCTTGTTTTTCTCCATTATCGGAAACGCTCTTGAGCTCCCGCTCAAACAAGGTGTACCCAGCGTCTTTTGAAACGCTCGTGTCCGTATGGAAAATGTCATACACGTTCACGAAGACCCCGCCCTTATCCCGGCTTGTTCTTTCGGCGGCGTCCAGGCTCTCCGCGGCGGCATCCAGCTCGGTATAATACCGTTTTCCCGAGGCAAGCGCATCTATCACCCCGGGCACCCTGTCCTGGGGGAGCATCAGGTACTCTATATCCGTCTGCGTGCTGTATGAGCGCTCCCTGTTGGCGGACGCGTCGGGGCTGAATATGCCAAACAGTTTGGACAGCCCTGCCCCCACCTTGAAAGACGCCGCTTTTCCTTGTATGCGCTTGATCGTCTTTTTCACGACGATCTTCTTCCGCAGCTGGGCGTAAAGGCTGTTTACCGCGGCCTCGTCCAGATATATGTAGCTTTTGATATCGTCCATCGTCAACGCTCCCATTGATGTCTGTCGCTGCCCGCCGCAACGCTATTGCTCAAGCTCCGGCGCGTCCGTGAAGTTTTCTTCATTATATACTTTTATGCCCGCGTCTTTGAGCGCTGCGGCGCACACGCCGTCCCCGGGTATCAGCTGACCCGAGAATGTGCCGTCATATATCTTTCCGCTGCCGCACGAGGGGCTTTTCGCCTTCATTATCGCTGCGGATACGCTGTTCAGCTTCGCGATCCTGAGCGCACGCTCGGCTCCCTTGGCATAGGCTTCGGTCACGTCCGCTCCTTCTTTGTTCATCACTTTCCCGCCCTGCCTCTCGGCGGGGACCCTGGGTGTGGCGAGCCCGCCCAGCTGTTCCGGGCACACGGGGATCAGGGTATGCTTTTCAGTCAGGGCCTTTATACCCTCGCATGGGCAGCCGTCACCCTTGTAGCGGCATTCGATGCCCAGCAGGCACGCGCTCACGAGTATGTTAGCCATAAAATCACCTCTGTCAAAATGATACCCTCCCCCGCCGCCGCTGTCAAGCGGGCAAATCTGCCCCGCGGGCTTGAATTTTCGCCCCAGATGGGGTATCATATCCAGAGGAAACGGAGGAGTTACTGCCCATGCTCAGCGCATATGAAGAATACAAAAGCCTGCCCTTTGGCGACCTGGACGCGCTTAAGGGCAAACGCATACTTGTCACCGGCGCCACGGGTCTGATAGGCAGCTGCCTTGTAAAGGCGCTGGCCTGCGCGTTTGAGGGGAAACAGGATCCCCCCACGCTGCTCGCCCTCATCCGCAGCCGCGGCAAGGCCGGCCGGGTGTTTAAGGACGTGCCCCGCGAAAACATCGAATTTGTGGAAGGCGACGTCACCCGCCCCCTCGAAATAAAAGGCAGGGTGGACTATATCGTGCACGCCGCCAGCGTGACCGCCAGCCGCGCCTTTGTGGACGCCCCCGCGGACACGATCTTTACCGCACTGAACGGCACCAAAAACATGCTGGACCTGGCGCGGGAAAAGAACGTATCGGCGTTCGTATACCTGTCCTCCATGGAGGTGTACGGCGCACCCGGGACGGACGAAAAGATAAACGAGACCCACTCCACCAACCTTGACCCCATGCTCCCACGCACCAGCTATCCGGAAAGCAAGCGCATGTGCGAGAGCATGGTGTCGGCGTACAAAGCCCAGTACTGCGTGAAGGGCATGTCCCTGAGGCTCACCCAGACCTTCGGGCGGGGCGTGATGTACGACGACAAGCGCGTGTTCGCGGAGTTCGCCCGCTGCGCCATAGAAGGGCGGGATATAGTGCTGCACACCAAGGGCGAGACGAAACGCAGTTATCTTTATACCCTGGACGCGGTCACCGCCATACTCACGCTGCTGGTCAGAGGCAAGCCCGGGGAAGCCTACAACGCCGCCAACGAGAGCACGTATATAAGCATATACGACATGGCGAACCTCGCCGCCCGCATATGCGGGGACGGAAGCACCCGCGTGGTGGTGCAGGATGACGACGACGGCAGCCGCGGCTACGCGCCCGTGCTCAAAATGAACCTCGACACCTCCAAGCTCAGAGCCCTGGGCTGGGAAGCCCGCACGGGGCTTGAGGACATGTTCCGCGTCCTCGCCGCCGAAATGCGCGCGAACGCCTGACCAAAATGCCTTTGAATACCGAAAGCCGCACTAAAAGCGCCGGCAAAAACGTATCCACCGCCTTCCTGAACAAGGCGGTATTCCTGCTGCTCACATTTGTGCGCCGGCGCATATTCGTCGAGTTCATAGGCGTGCATTACCTGGGCATCAACGGCCTGTTCGCGAACGTGCTCACGCTGCTGTCCCTGGCGGACCTGGGGCTGGGCCGCGCCATGAACGTGAGCCTGTACCGCCCCATTGCCGACAACGACACACAGCACCTTTCCGCGCTGCTCAACTACTATAAAAAGCTATATCACTACATAGCCGCGGCGGTCATGGGCATAGGCCTGGCGCTGATGCCCGTGCTCAGGTACATAGTGAATATGGATCAGGACATACCCCACCTGTATCTGTATTACGTGCTGTTCGTGGCCAAAAGCGCAGTGAGTTACCTGTTCTCCTACAAGGCTTCCATGATCCGCGCCGACCAGAAAAGCTACATAATAAACAAGCTGGACATAATCGTGAACCTGGCGCGGGTGCTCATGCAGATAGTGGTGATGGTGATATTCAAACAGTACATCCTCTATCTGCTGCTGGAAGTGGGCGCGGTAGTCACCCATAACCTGATCGTGTCCCGTGTGGCGGACAAGAGCTATCCTTTCCTCAAAGAAAAAAACCAGCTGGACGACGCCGAAAAGCGCAGCGTGTTCTCAAGCATGTCCTCCGTGTTTTTGTACAAGCTGTCCTGGAGCATGATAAACGGCAGCGACAACATACTGATCTCCATGATCTGCGGCACCGTGGTGGTGGGCCTGTACTCCAACTATACCACCATAACTTCCCACCTGCTGGAATTCGTCGCCCTGCTGTTCACCTCCCTGACCGCGTCCGTAGGCAACCTGGTGGCCACCGCGGCGCTGTCCAAGCGCTACAAGACGTTCAAGTCCATGCAGCTGGTGTGTTTCTGGGTGGGCGCGATAGTGTCCGTGTGCCTGCTCTACCTGACGCAGGACTTTATACGCATCTGGCTCGGGGAAAAGTACGTGCTGGATAATCTGGCGCTCATAGCCGTGGTGCAGGAGACCTTCCTCACCTGCATAATGCGCCCCGTATGGACTTTCCGCGAAGGCACGGGCATGTACCAGCAGATACGCTACATAATGTTCATCGCCGCGCTGGTGAACATAGGCTGCTCCATAGTGCTGGGCAAGCTCATAGGCTTAAGCGGCATACTCTTCGCCACCACCATAGCCCGGCTCACCACTTACTTCTGGTACGAGCCCTGGATACTCTTCAAAAAGTTCTTTAAGATACCCGCCCGGGAGTTCTTTGTGTCCAACCTCAAAAACATACTGCTCGTGCTGATATGCGTCGGGCTGTGCTATTTACCCATGACCTGCATCGGCTGGGGCACGGGCATTTTGCCGTGGTTCGGCAAAGCGGCGATCTGCATGGCGGTGATCAACGGAGTATATTTCCTAAGGTATCGGAAAAGCCCCGAGTTCCGGGATATTTACGACCGCGGCGCGAGACTGTTCAAAAAGGCGGAATAATATATTGTATTTTCCCCCGTTTGGGAGTATCATAAATAAAAAACCACAGGAGCGGATATGGACAAGCTGCTTAGAAACACCGTGATCATCGACCATCCCCTTATCGCCCACAAAGTCACCCACCTGAGGGACGTGTACACCGGCAGCAAGGAATTCTGCGAACTGGTGAACGAGATCACCATGCTCATGGGCTACGAGGCGCTTCGTGACCTGAACCTTAAAAACGTCACCGTCACCGCGCCTTTAAGGACGTTTGAAAGCCCCGTGCTGGCGGAGGACTTCACCATCGTGCCCATACTCAGGGCGGGCCTGGGCATGGTGGACGGGCTGCGCTCCCTGTCTCCTACCGCCAAGGTGGGCCACATAGGCCTGTACCGTGACGAGCAGACCCTGGAAGCCAAGGAGTACTACTTTAAGCTGCCCGCCGACGCGGACAAGGGCCAGTGCCTGATAGTGGACCCCGCCCTGGCCACCGGCGCCACCGCCGTGGCGGCCATAGACCTGCTTAAGAGCGTGGGCGTGGAGCGCATCAAATTCATGTGCATCTTCTCGTCCCTGACGGGCATCTCCGCCGTGCACAGCAAGCACCCGGACGTGACTATTTTCACCGCCTCCTACTCCGACGAGCCCCTGAACGACAAGGGCTACATCTACACCGCCGCCGGGGACGCGGGCGACCGCATCTGCGGCACCGTTTCCTACAAACCATGGCCCCGGTAAAAGAGCATAAAAACAGCCCGCGGATTTCGCGTCCGCGGGCGTTTTGTTTTTTGTCAATACGCGGCAAGCAGCGCGTCCTGGGCAAGCTTCAGCTGCCGGACCTCCTCCATGAAGGTGGGGGTAAGCCCTTCGGCGGGTTTGGTGCGGGTGTATGCCGAGGCCAGCACGCCTTCGCCCTTTAAGAAGTATTTGGCGTTCACGGGGTAGTACTGCCTTTCTATCTCGCTGAACATGGTCAGGAAGCTTTGCAGTTCTTCCGCCTTCGCGCCCTCCGTGTCCATAAGCTCGAACATACGTTTGTACAGCGCGGGGTGGAAGGAGAGCATCACTCCGGAGAAGCCCGCCGCGCCGCGCTTCACGCTTTCCAGCAGCGTGGTAGTGTTGGCATTGTAGAGCCCGAATTCGGAGCCCTTCAGCACGTTCAGACGCCGGGTTATCGTGTCTATGTCGCAGCAGGTGTCCTTCATGAAGCGGAAGCGCCTCATGTCCCGGCACCTCTCCAGCTCCTCAAGCGTGATGAGCCGCTTGAAGGGGTACGGGCACTCGTAAAAGCCCAGGGGAATGTCCGGTATCTCCCGGGCGATCCGCTCCACCCGGGGCATTATGCTCTCGTTTTGCCTGCCCGCGCCCACCAGCCGGTTGGTGATGAGTATCAGCGCGCTCACGCCCGTTGACGAGATGAGTTTCAGCTCCTCCAGCTGGTCGGAAAAGCTTTCCGACACGTGGCCGCTGGCGATCACCGGCACGTGGGCGTGGCCCGCCACGAAACTGGCTATCTCCACCCGCTCCTTCAGGCTCAGAAAGAATATCTCGCTGGACTGGCAGTCCGCGAACAGGCCGGTCGCGCCGCCCTTCTCGTACCAGTCTATCAGCCTTTCCAGGGAAGCGTAATCCACCTCGCCCCCGTCGGTGAACGGGGTGAGCATCACGGGCCACAGCCCGGGGCGTTTCGTTTCGCTCATGTCATTCGCCTTTCCGATCCTTTTTTGCTGCGTATATTGTAGCCCCGGGGCGCCGTTCATGTCAACAGCTTTGGGTGCTCAAGCGCGGCTTTACCATTTTCAATCCCCGCTCTGTTCCCCTTTCGCCTCCGGTTTGGTATAATGCAGTCAAAAAGGAGGGAATACCATGAAGCTTGACACCGTAAAGATCGGGCAGTTCATACGTCAGGGGCGGCTGGATATCGGCCTCACCCAGGAGGAGATGGGCGACAGGCTGGGCGTCACCGCCCAGAGCGTGTCCAACTGGGAGCGTGGCGAGAGCCTGCCCGACATCAGCATTCTGCCGGACCTGGCCCAGACGCTGGGCTGCACCGCGGACGACATCCTTTCCGGCGGCCGGACCCTGCATCCCGGGCAGAGGCGGGTCACCGTGGCGCAGATGCAGGAGGCGCTGCGCGCCGTCGGGCGCGTGGGTGAGCTGCTGGGCAAAGAACACTTTATCTACCGCATGATGATCGACGCCCTGAACACAGGTATGAACACGGACATAGAGCCCGCGTTCACAGATCCCCACATTTTCGACGTGTTCACCGTGGAGATGCTGCTGGGCTGCCATCAAAGCGGGGACTTGGTCGACCCCGTGGACGTGCAGGCGCACCTGCCGTCCTCAAAAGCCAGGGAGTTCCTGCTTAAGGCACTGGAGGAAGAGGACAAATAAAAAAAAAGCGGGGAGAAGCTTCTCCCCGCTTTTTATAATGCTTAGTAATTCTCGGCCCTGACCTCGAAGTAGCTCTGCGGATGGGAGCACACGGGGCAGATCTCCGGCGCTTTCTCGCCCACCACTATGTGGCCGCAGTTGCGGCACTCCCAGATCTTGATCTCGCTCTTGGCGAACACCTGGGCCAGCTCGATGTTCCTGAGCAGGGCGCGGTAGCGCTCCTCGTGGGTCTTCTCTATCTGCGCCACGGCGCGGAAGCGGGCGGCCAGCTCGGGGAAGCCTTCTTCCTCGGCGGTCTTGGCGAAGCCCTCGTACATGTCGGTCCACTCGAAGTTCTCCCCGTCCGCGGCGGCGGCCAGGTTCTTGGCGGTGTCGCCGATGCCTTCCAGTTCCTTGAACCAGAGCTTGGCGTGCTCCTTCTCGTTCTCGGCGGTCTTGAGGAAGATCTCCGCTATCTGCTCAAAGCCGTCCTTCTTGGCCCTGGATGCGAAGTAAGTGTACTTGTTGCGCGCCTGGGATTCGCCCGCGAAAGCGGCCTCAAGGTTTTTTTCGGTCTGGGTGCCCGCGTATTTGTTTGCCATGATCTATCCTCCTATTTATGTTCCGCGCGGATCGTCCTGCCGCGCGTCATAGTATTCAGTTCAGCGCGCCTGCGTCTCCTGCGCCTGGGCGCGGCGGTCGTAAGCTTCCCACAGGGGACGGTATACCGCCACGTTCTTGTCGTGCTCGGCGGATGTACGGGCAAATATCAGTGTGCCGGTGCCCGGTTCTCCCGCGCAGAAGTACAGGTAATCGTCGCTTAAATAGTTCTCGTCCGGGTTTATGGCTGCGCTGATGGCGTTCTTGGAAGGCGAGCAGATAGGCCCCGCCGGCAGGCCGTCCACCACATAGGTGTTGTACGGAGTATTGACCCTTATGTCCTCGTTCGTGAGCGCCAGGCGGGTGATGCCCGTCATGTACTTTACGGTGGGGTCGCTCTGCAGGCGCATGCCCGCGGCCAGGCGGTTGTAGAACACCGCGCTCACCCTGCGCATGTCCGCCAGCGAGGACGCCTCTTTTTCTATGATGGAGGCCAGTATCAGCACCTCGTCCTCCGAAAGGGTGACGCCCTTGGCGCCGTAGGTCATGCCGTCGGACAGCTTGCGGCCGCTCTCGTCGTAAGTGGCTTCGCTGTCGAAGTAGGCGTTGTACACGTTGTCCATCTGCCTGACCAGAGTGCGGCAGATGTCCGCGGCGTCGGCGGTCAGGTACACCCGGTAGGTATCGGGCGCCAGGTAGCCTTCCAGGGCGAAGGGACGCTTTGCCATGTTCGGGCTGGATGAGGCGTTTATGAGCGCTATGGAGTAGCCCATGTAGCTGTCCAGGCTCTGGCACTCCTTTAAAAAGTCCTCCCTTTCCGTAATGGCGCCCACCTGCACGAGGTAGTCGGCGATATCCTCCACGTTCCAGCCGGGGATCACGCGTATGGTGCGCTCGTTGGTAGCCTCGCCGCTGGACAGCACCGACGCCACCTGGGACAGGCTCATGTTCTTTTTAAGGTCGTACACGCCGCTTTGCAGCCTGTTGGTCAGGCCGTAAAACTGCACGTAGTACTTGAACATCTTGCTGTTTCTTATAAAGCCCTCGTTTTCCAGCTTGCGGCCTATAGCGGTGACCGAGTCGCCGCTGTTGACCGTGAAGGAATACACGTAGGTGTCTTTCTCGTTCGCGGGGGCGAGCAGCGCGTCGTACGCCTTGTTGTATGCAGTCACGCCCACGCCCGCCACCAGCAGCAGGGCTATGAACACCATGAGCACGGGCCGCAGCACCTGCCACAGCCAGTCGTACCAGAACAGGCCGTACTCCCTGTCCCTGATAACGGTCTGCTTGGTGTATCTCTGGGGCTTGAACAGCTTTTTGTACTGCTGCCGCGAATAAACGCGTTTTTGTTTCTGTGCCATATTAAGCCTGCGTGAGCGCCTCTATGTCTATGCCCGCCGCGTCACCTATTATCTTGTATATGTCGGCGATCAGCCTCTGAAAGCGCAGTTCCGCCAGCATGTAGGCCTGGGCGTCGCTGTTGAGCTGCAAAAGCGAGGAGATGCGCATGAGTTTCTGCATGTCATCCCCCGCGGGCTGCTGCCCCGAGGCGGTCTGGGCCTGGAGCCGGAACTGCAGGCGCTTGAACTCGTCCAGCAGTGTCTTGTTGGTGGAGTCCTCGTAGGCGGTCTGCCTTAAGGCGATATACTGCCTGTACTCGTCCGTCTGCCTGAGCTGGGACGCCAGGATGTTCGCGGTGTCTATTACGTTTACGCTCATCGTTTCCCCTTACGCGGTTATTATAAGTATCATGGGATTCCTGCGGATGGTATCGGCCAGGTACTTCCTCAGCGCTTCCCTTATGGCTTCCTTCATCTGCGCGGTAGTGGAGAACTGGCCCATGCGCTTGTACAGCAGCTTTTTCACGGTCTGCCGCGCACCCTCGGTAAAGTCCTCGCTCTCCCGGTTGAGTATGAGGCCCCTGGAAATGATGTCCGGCCCCGCTATGAGTTCGCCCGTGTCGTGGTCGAAGCACAGCACCACTATCAGCATGCCTTCCTCGGAAAGCTGCTTGCGGTCCCTCAGCACGCTTTCCCCCACGTCGCCCACGCCCAGGCCGTCCACCAGCACCTCGCCGGAAGGCACCATGTCGCTTTTGCGGATAGAGTTCTCGGTGACCTCGATCACGTCGCCTATATCCGAAATGACTATGTTTTCCTCCCGCATGCCCAGGCTCATGGCCAGGCGGGCGTGATGGTAAAGGTGCCTTTCCTCCCCGTGCAGGGGCATGAAGAACTGAGGTGCGGTGAGCCGGTGCATGAGCTTGAGTTCTTCCTGGCGGGCGTGGCCGGACACGTGCACCTCGGCCAGCGCCTCGTATATGACCTCCGCCCCGCAGGTGACCAGGCGGTTTATCACCCGGCTCACGCTGTTTTCGTTGCCGGGGATGGGGTTGGCGGAGATGATCACCATGTCGCTTGGACGGATGTCCAGCTTTTTATGTTCCGAGAACGCCATTCGGCTCAGCCCGCTCATGGGCTCCCCTTGGGAACCGGTGGTGAGCACCACAAGCTCGCTGTCGGGGTATTCGTCCATGTGGTCCATATCCACGAGCTCTTCGTCGGGGATATCCAGGTACCCCAGCTGGCGGCTGATGCGCACTACGGACACCATGCTGCGCCCTATCAGGCAGAGCTTGCGCCCGTGTTTGGCCGCCGCGTCCGCCACCATCTGTATGCGGTGGACGTTGGAAGCGAACATTGCCACGATTATGCGGTCAGACGCCTTGTCGAACAGCGTGCGCAGGGTCTCCCCCACGTTTCTTTCGCTCATGGTGTAGCCGGGGCGCTCTACGTTTGTAGAGTCCGCCAGCAGCAGCCTTACGCCGCTTGCACCCAGCGCAGCCAGGCGCTGAAAGTCGGTGGTCTGCCCCGCTACGGGCGTATAGTCGATCTTGAAATCACCGGTATGCACCACCACGCCCACCGGCGTGTGTATCGCCAGCGCGCAGGAGCCCGCTATGGAGTGGGTGACGTTTATGAACTCTACGCCGAAGCAGCCCGCGACTATCGTGTCCCCGGGCTCCACTTCTATCATTTCCACCCGGCCCATCATGCGGTTTTCCTTGAATTTGAGGCCCATCAGCGCGCAGGTCAGCCGTGTGGCGTACACCGGCGCATGGATCTCGTTCATCACGTACGGCGCAGCACCTATGTGGTCCTCATGCCCGTGGGTCACGAAAAAGCCCTTTACGCGGGATGCGTTCTGTTTTAAGTAGGTTATATCCGGTATGACCAGATCCACGCCGGGCATGTCGTCCTTGGGGAACATGGAGCCCATGTCCACCACGATGATGTCGTCTCCGCATTCGAAGGCGGTCATGTTCTTGCCTATTTCGCCCAGCCCGCCCAGAGGTATGACTTTTAATACGTCCTGCGAGGGGGCCGTATACGTATGCTGATTTTTCATAACTTGCCTCCCTTGCGATTATTTGTTTACAGCTATCCAAAAAGCATTATACCACAAAACCTGAAAAAATAAAAGTCCGGAGGGCATATTTTTGCGGCGGGCATCCGCCCGCCGCATTCCTGTGACCGTTTTTGGTTTTGTCAGTCTCCCGCCATGAACCTGTACTGCGCCTCGCACAAACCGCGGTAATGGCCGCCTTCCAGCTTTATCAGTTCCTCGTGGGTGCCCCGCTCGGTGATATTGCCGCCGCTCACCACCATTATCAGGTCCGCGTTCCTTATGGTGGACAGGCGGTGGGCGATCACGAAGCTGGTCCTGCCTTTCAGAAGCGCGCCTATCGCCTTCTGTATCAGCATTTCCGTGTGGGTGTCTATGGAGGAGGTGGCTTCGTCCAGTATAAGTATCTTGGGGTCGCTCAGCAGCGCTCTGGCAAAGGAGATGAGCTGCCTCTGGCCCTGGGAGAGCATGGAGCCCCTTTCGTTGACCACCGTGTCGTAGCCCTTTTCCATGGCCATTATGAAGTCGTGGGCGTATACGGTCTTTGCGGCCTGTATGACCTCTTCGTCCGTGGCGTCCAGCCGCCCGTAGCGGATGTTGTCCATGATGGTGCCGGAGAATATGAAGCTGTCCTGCATCATCACGCTCATCTGCCGCCTTAAGGAGTCCAGCTTCACATCCCTCACGTCGTGGCCGTCTATGCTGACGCTGCCGCCGGTGACGTCGTAAAAGCGGCTTATAAGGTTGACCACCGTGCTTTTGCCCGCCCCGGTGGGGCCCACCAGCGCCACGGTCTGGCCGGGCATGATATCGAAGGACACCTTGTTGAGCACCGTTTTCTCAGCGTTGTAGCCGAATGTCACGCTGTCGAACGTGACCCTGCCCTGTATGGGCGGCAGCTCGGACGCGCCGGGTTTGTCCTGTATCTCGCTGACCGTGTCCATTATCTCGAATATGCGCTCCATGTTGGCGGAAGCGGTCAGTATCTGGTTGTAAAAGTCGCTTATGGCGTTTATGGGCTCCCAGAAGCGCCCCACGTACCACAGTATGGCCAGCATGTCCGCCAGCGCCAGGGTGTCCGCGCGTATGAACTTTACGCCGAATATGTACACCAGCACCGTGCCTATGGAGCCCACCAGGTCCAGCGTGGGCCCGAAAGCCGTGCTCAGCTGCACCGCCTTTATCCAGGAGCGCTTGACCTCGTTGTTCACCGTGCGGAAGGTCTTGCTGTTGAACTCCTCCCGGGTGAACGCCTGGGTGATGCGCATGCCGCTCAAAGTCTCGTGCAGGTAGCCGTTCATGGTGGACGACTTTATTGAGTTGGTGAGCCACCTGACCCTTATCATGCGCTTGAGCTTGAACACGGACAGCGCCAGCACCGGCAGTATGCACAGCGCCACCAGCGTGAGCTTCCAGGATATGGCGAGCATTATTCCCACCAGCAGCACCAGCGTCAGGCACTCTATGAGCACGTTCACGATGCCGTTTGAAAACAGGTCATTCAAGCTGTTTACGTCGTTTATGACCCTGACCAGCAGCTTGCCCGCGCTGCGGGTGTCGAAAAACGAGAAGCTCTGGCCCTGTATATGCTTAAACAGGTCTTCCCTGAGCTTGGCTATGGCGCGCCTGCCCGAGGTATCCATGAGCCTGATGCGCTTACGGGTGCACAGCATGGCTGTGACGCTCGCTGCCACCATGCCCAGCAGCACGAAAGGCACGGCGGTAAAGTCCTTGTTTTGCAGGTAGCCCACTGCGCGGCTCATAAGGTAAGTGTTCGCCAGCGCCGCGACCGTGGCGGCGGACATGAGCCCCAAAGCCATGAACACCTGTTTTTTGTAGGGCTGCATATACTTAAGCAGCCGCCGGAACAGTTTTTTGTTGAAGGGGCGCTCCAGCTGCTCGTCGTCCAGCTGTCTGATGACCGTAGCCATTACGCCACCCCCTCTACCTTCACGGCGCTGGACATCTGGTCCCGCACCATGCCCGCGTAGATGCCGCCCAGCTCCATAAGTTCCTTATGCCTGCCGCGCTCCGCGATCTCGCCGTCCTTCAATACGATTATCTGGTCGGCGTTCTTTACGGAGGATATGCGGTGGGCGATTATGAAGGTGGTGCGGTCCTTCATAACGGTCTTGAAGTTCTGCTGTATCTCGTACTCGGTCTCCATATCCACCGCGCTGGTGGAGTCGTCAAGCACCAGTATGGAGGGCTGTATCAGCACCGCCCGGGCGATGGACGCCCTCTGCCGCTGGCCGCCGCTCAAGCCCAGGCCCCTTTCGCCCACTACCGTGTCGTAGCCCTGGGGCGTCTCGCGTATGAACTCGTCCGCGCAGGCCGCCTGCGCGGCGTCTATCACCTGCTGCAGGCTGGCTTCGGGCCGGCCGTAGCGGATGTTGTCGTTTATGGTGTCTGAGAACAGGAAGCTCTCCTGTGGCACAAAGCCTATGTGCTGCCTTAAGGGCTTTAATCTATGCTTTCTCACGTCTATGCCGTCGATCAGCAGCGAGCCCGAGCGTATGTCGTAAAACCGGCCCAGCAGGTTTATGAGCGTGCTTTTGCCGCTGCCCGTGGTGCCCATCACGGCGATGGTCTCGCCGCTTTTCGCCTCAAGGCAGATGTCCTTGAGCGCCACGCTGTCACCGTAAGCGAAGGTGACATGGTCGAACACCACATGCCCCTTGAACTCCTCCGGGGACTTCGCGTCGGCAGGCTCCTTTATAGAAGAGCCCAGGTCCATGTAATAGAACACCTTTTCGCAGCCGGTCAGCGCCATGGCGGTGGCGTTGATTATGTTCGCCACCTGGCGCATGGGATTGGTGAGCATCCAGATGTAACCCGTAACGCCCACCAGCGTGCCTATGTCCATGCGCCCCAGGTATACCATGAGCGCGCCGCCCGCCAGGGTGATGGGTGTGCAGAGATTGGAGAGCAGGTCCATGAAAGGCATAAAGCTGCTCCACACCCATGAGGCTTCCAGGTTCTTGTCCAGCAGGGTGCGGTTGTCCTTTTCGAACAGCCCCATCTCGTAATCCTCGCGGTTGAACGCCTTGACTATGTGCATGCCCGCCAGGTTCTCCTGGGTGCGGGTGTTCAGTACGGCGTTAAGTTCCCTCACTTCGCTGAACACGGGGCGGATGCGCCTTCTGAACCTGAGCGCCACGCAGGCTATGACCGGCGCCATGCTCAGCACCATGAGCGTCACCTCCGGGCTCATGAACATCATGAACACGAAGGAGCCCACGAAACACAGGGAGTTGGTGAATATTGAGAAGGTTGTGTTGCACAGAAAGTTCCTGACGTTGTTAAGGTCGCCCGTCATGCGGCTCATTATCTCGCCCACGCGGTTTTTGTCGTAGAACTCCCAGGGCATTTCCTGCAGATGGTCGTACAGGTCACTGCGGATTGAGCAGATTATGTTCTGGCTCACGTGCTGAAAGCGCATGGCGCGCACATAGTTGGATACGACTCGGGTAACGGCGAACAGCACGATCAGGCCGCACAGCGTGTACAGCATGTCGTATTGCCCGTCGGTTATAACGTCGTTTACCACCATTCTCGTGAGACGCGGCACTATCAGCCTGGTGATTATGGCGAATACTTCCAGCGACAGCGCCAGCGTCATCTGGGCTTTGTAGGGCCTGAACAGCCTGAGCATCCTGCCCATGTTCCCGTGCATCACCGTCACCTCCCGTTCGCAGGGTATTGTACCCGCGAATTGTTACAAATAAAGGGCTTTTGTGCTATGGCTTTGTTGAGTTTGGATACGGCGCGTGGCGAGATTGACAGGGTATTGAAAAGTGTTTATAATTTCCTTTGTAGACAGAATGCTGCGGGAGGCGTGACCGCCCCCAAGGGAGGAAAACCATGAAAAAACTGCTTGCCGCGCTGCTTGCGCTGTGCCTGTGCCTGCCCGCCCTGGCGGAGGAGATCGATCTCGAAAAGGGCGTGTTCGTGCTTATGAACATCCCCTATTCCATGTTCTACGAGGAGGAGACCACCCGGGGCGCCTACGACTCCGTGTCCTCCGCCACAAAGCAGAAGTCCCGCTCCATGGACTTTTCCGGCGGCTCCTTCCACATGACGCCCGACGGCGCCTACATCACGGGCATAGTGTTCCCCGTGTACGTTGAGGACGAAATGTATCTGGCCATGTACGGCGGCGACGAGATCACGGACGAGTCTTCCGTGAGCATCACCACCACCATCGACGGCGTGACTTCCACCGCCGTCTACACGGGCGCGGACGCGCTGTTCGAGGCCTTTCCCTTCTCCTATTACCGCCTGAGCGACATCCCCAATGTGTACAAGGTGCTGGACGGCCCCAACTGCCATTTCGGCCCATTCGTCGGCCCGGTCATATACATCGAGGGCGATGTGAAAGTCATAGACGATCCCTACGCCAAGCTGGCGCTGGAAGTCAGGGGTGCGGAGGAATACCTGGAAAACGAGCATATCCGCGGCCTGGTGCTGGAGGAAAAGGACGGCGAAAGAGTTGGCCTTGAACACCTTAAGAACATCTGGCTCAAGACCACGCTGGGCCTGAACCCCGAGGAGGACATCTTCCCCGTCATCGCCGGCAAGACCCTCACCGCCGTGGAATTCTACACCTTGGAAGCGAAATACGTGGTGTGCTGCGAAGTGGAACTGCCCTGAGCCAATACGCGGATACAACAATATAAAAACGGCGGGGAACAACCCCGCCGTTTTTATTTGGCTACGCTCTGTCTTACCAGCGCGCGCTTTAAGCGCGCCTCGTTGAGCTTCTGCTCCGTTATGTCTATGTCTTCCCTTTGCAGCGCTTCCCGCGCTCGGATCTCGGCGTTTTTTGCGCGCTCCAAGTCTATCATGTCTGACCACTCGAAAGTGGTGGCCACCACGGTGACCCTGCCGTCCGTCACCGACACCATGCCCCCTATGCAGGCGGCGCGGCGGGTCTCGCCGTTTATGGTCACCCGCGCTTCGCCCATGCCCAGGGCGTTCAGGTAGTCCGCGTGACCCGCCATTATGCCCACTTCGCCGCTAATGGTGCGCAGGGACAGGAATTCGGCCTCGCCGGAGTAAAACTGCCCGTCAGGGGTGACTATGTCCAGCCAGAAGCTTTTCATTTGCCCTGTTCCCCTTTGACACGGTCGGTCACGTCGTCTATGGTGCCCGCGTACAGGAAGGCGCTCTCGGGCACGTCGTCGTGTTTGCCTTCGATGATCTCCTTAAAGCCGCGCACGGTCTCCTTGAGGGACACATATTTGCCCTCGTATCCCGTGAACTGGCTGGCCACATGGAAAGGCTGGGACAGGAAGCGCTGCACCTTCCTGGCGCGGGACACGGTGAGCTTGTCCTCGTCGGACAGCTCGTCCATGCCCATTATGGCTATGATGTCCTGCAGTTCCTTGTACCTTTGCAGTATCCTCTGCACGTCCCTCGCCACCCGGTAGTGCTCGTAACCCACCACGTCGGGGCTCAGTATGCGGCTGGTGGATTCCAGGGGGTCTACCGCCGGGTAGATGCCCAGGGAAGCGATGCCCCTGTCCAGCACTGTGGTGGCATCCAAGTGTGCGAAGGTCGTGGCGGGCGCGGGGTCGGTCAGGTCGTCCGCGGGCACGTATACTGCCTGCACGGAGGTTATGGAGCCGTTTTTGGTGGAGGTGATCCTCTCCTGCAGCGCGCCCATCTCGGTGGCCAGCGTGGGCTGGTAACCCACGGCGGAGGGCATGCGCCCCAGCAGCGCGGACACTTCGCTGCCCGCCTGGGTGAAGCGGAAGATGTTGTCTATGAACAGAAGCACGTCCTGCTTTTTGACGTCGCGGAAGTATTCCGCCACGGTCAGGCCCGCCAGGCCAACGCGCATGCGCGCTCCCGGAGGCTCATTCATCTGGCCGTACACCAGCGCGGTGTTTTTGAGCACCCCGGACTCCTTCATTTCGTAATACAGATCGTTGCCCTCGCGGGTACGCTCGCCCACGCCGGTGAACACGCTGTAGCCGTTGTGCTCGGTGGCGATGTTGTATATAAGCTCCTGTATGAGCACGGTCTTGCCCACGCCCGCGCCGCCGAACAGGCCTATCTTGCCGCCCTTGGCGTAGGGGCAGATCAGGTCGACGACCTTGATGCCTGTCTCCAGTATCTCGGTGGAGGAGAGCTGCTGGTCGAATCCGGGCGCGGGACGGTGTATGGGCCACCTTTCCGCCGCTTCGGGAGCGGGCAGGTCGTCCACAGGCTCGCCCAGCAGGTTCATTATCCTGCCCAGCACCCCGTCGCCAACTGGAACGGAGATGGGCTTGCCGGTATCGACAGCCTTTACGCCCCGCTTGAGGCCTTCGGTGCCGCTCATCGCAACGCAGCGCGCCACGCTGTCGCCTATGTGCTGCGCCACCTCGGCGGTTATCTTCCTGCCCTCAAACTCGATCTCTACGGCGTTAAGCAGCTGAGGAAGCTCTCCCTCCTCGAAGCGAACATCCACCACAGGTCCAACCACCTGGGCGATCCTGCCTTCCCGTGCCATCAGATTACCTTCTCCTTCTGAATGATTACCCGTATTTGTCAGCTTTCCGCGCCTGCCACGATCTCAGTGATCTCCTGGGTGATCGCGCCCTGGCGCGCGCGGTTGTATTTAAGGTTCAGCTGCTCTATCATTTCCTGGGCGTTCTTGCCCGCCGCCTCCATGGCGGCGCGGCGCGCGCCCTGCTCGCTCACGACGCTTTCACACAGCGCGCCGTAGATTATTCCGCCCACGTATTCGGGCACGATGGCGGCAAACAGGCTCTGGGCGTCCGTGTCGTACAGCTGCGTATGCCCCTGCCCTTCCGCCTGCGCGTCCAGCGTGAGCGGCAGCAGGTCAAGGCTGCGGGGCGACTGGCTGAGCATGGAATCGAAGTGGGTGTAGCACAGGATGAGCCTGTCCGTCTCTCCATTCGCGTACGCCTTGCACATGTCCTTGGCCATTGAGAAGCAGCCGCCCACCTTGAGCGCTTCCGCCTGGAAAAACGCCCGGGACCATATGCCCCTGCCGCGCTTCTCAAAGTACTCCAGCGCCTTTTTGCCTATGGGCAGCACTGTCGGTTCCACTCCCGCGCCGATGTCCTGTTTTATCAGCTCGTCCGCCATCTTGAGCACGTTGGCGTTGTATCCGCCCGCCAGGCCCCTGTCGCCCGCGATCACTATGTACGCGGCGCGTTTTACCGGCCTTTCGGTCAAGAACGGGGAAGAAAAATCGTCGGCGCCCGCCACTATGTCCTTAAGAGTGGAGTACAGCGTCTCGTAATAGGGGCGGCTTTTCAGCACCCTTTCCTTCGCCCTTACCAGTTTGGAGGACGCCACCAGTTCCATCGCGCGGGTGATCTGGCTCGTGCCCTTCACGCTCTTTATGCGCAGTTTGATCGCTTTCATGTTGCCGGCCATCGTCGCGTCCTCCTTTCCGTATCACTGTCTGCCGAGATCACTGTTTCTCGGTGATGAATTTTTCGGTGTATTCCTTTACCGCGGCGTCAAGCGCGGCTTCGTCTGCTATGCTGCCGGTGTCACGTATGCCCTTTAAGATGGGATAGTACCCGGCGTCCATAAACTCGTACAGGCCTTTTTCGTACTGGGGGACCCGCGCCGTCTCCACTTTTTCAAGGTAATTGTGGATGACCGCATAGAGTATGCACACCTGGTGCGCCACGTCCACGGGCGCCGAGCGGTCCTGCTTGAGTACCGCCACAATGCGCTCACCCTGGTCGAGCCGGCGCCTGGTATCCTTGTCCAGGTCGCTGCCGAACTGGGCAAAAGCCTGGAGCTCACGGTACTGGCTGTAGAGCAGCTTCAGTGAGCCCGCCACTTTCTTCATGGCCTTTATCTGGGCAGCGCCGCCCACTCGGGACACGGAGATGCCCGGGTTCACGGCAGGCATTATGCCGGAGTGGAACATTTCGCTCTCAAGGAAGATCTGCCCGTCGGTGATGGAGATGACGTTGGTAGGTATGTACGCAGACACGTCGCCCGCCTGGGTCTCGATTATGGGCAGCGCGGTCAGCGAGCCTCCGCCGTAATCGGGCGCGATGCGCGCCGCTCTTTCCAGCAGGCGGCTGTGCAGGTAGAACACGTCGCCCGGATATGCCTCGCGTCCGGGGGGACGGCGGATTAGCAGGGACAGCGCGCGGTACGCCACCGCGTGCTTGGACAGGTCGTCGTATATGAGCAGCACGTCCTGCCCTTTGTCCATAAAGTACTCACCCATGGCGCAGCCGGAATAAGGCGCAATGTACTGAAGCGGCGCGGTCTCGGAGGCGGTGGCGCTCACCACCACGGTATAGTCCATGCAGCCCGCCTTTGAAAGTATGTTCACCGTCTGTGCCACCGTGGAGCGCTTCTGGCCTATGGCCACGTACACGCAGATCACGTTCTGGCCTTTCTGGTTTATGATCGTGTCCAGCGCTATGGTGGTCTTGCCCGTCTGGCGGTCGCCGATTATGAGCTCCCTCTGGCCCCGGCCTATGGGTATCATGCTGTCTATGGCCTTTATGCCCGTCTGCAGAGGCTGGCTCACGCCCTTGCGCTTGATGATGCCCGGCGCGGGCCGCTCTATGGGGCGGAATTCCGCGGCCTCGATGGGACCCCTGCCGTCTATGGGCTGGCCCAGCGCGTCCACCACGCGGCCTATGAGCGCTTCGCCCGCGGGCACGCTCACCACGCGCCCCGTGCGCCTTACCGTGTCGCCCTCGCGGATGCCCTCGGAGTCGCCAAGCATGACTATGGACACAAAGTCCTCCTCAAGGTTCAGGGCCATGCCGTACACGCCGGTGGGGAACTCGATCAGTTCGTTGACCGCGCACTCATCCAGCCCCGACGCCCGGGCGATGCCGTCGCCGATCATGAGCACGCGCCCCGTCTGGCTTTCGTCCACCCGCTTTTCGTAGCTTTGTATCTGCGCCTTTATGATCTTGCTTATCTCGTCGGCTCTCAGTTCCATGTTACCCGTCACTTTCTATACCGTCAAAGCGTCCAGCTCCGAAGCCAGATGCCTTATGTCTCCCGCCACGGTGCCGTCCAGTGTCTCGCCATCGGCTTCCACGCGCACGCCTCCCAGCACGGAAGGATCGATCTTCTGCGTGATAAGCAGCGTTTTGCCCGTCTTTTTTTCAAGCGCCGCTTTCAGGCGCTCAAGCTGGTCGTCGCTTAAGCCGACCGCGCTGACTGCCCGGGCTTCGATTATGCCACTGTCTTTCAGATACTCCTGCCTGAAACGCTTTATGACTTCGGGCAGCAGCCTGAAGCGCCCCCTGTCCGCCAGCAGCTTCATGAGGTTGAGTATCTTTTCGTCCGTCCTGCCCCCGAACGCCTCGTCCAGCAGGCCCACGCGCTCCTCTTTGGGAAGCTCCGGCGAGGATATCAGCTTTACATAGCCGGGGTTTTCCTCCACCAGCGCCTTCACGCCTTCCAGCTGGGGCAGGAGCGCCTTAGCGGAGCCTTCCTCTTTGGCCAGCTCGTACAGCGCGCCCGCGTACACACCCGCGGCGTTCATCTGTCACTCTCCAGGGACGAGATAAAGCCGTCTATCAGCCGGGCGTGGTCCTCGGCGTCTATCTCCTTAGCCGTGACCTTCTCGGCAAGGCTCACCGCCATGCCGGAGATCTCGTCCTTCAGCTCGTTGCGGGCCTTCTTCTTTTCCAGCTCAATGTCCCGGTACGCCTTTTCCAGTATGGCGGCGGACTCGCTTTTCGCCTGGGCCACGATCTCGTCTTCCCTCAGGCGCGCCTGGTCAAGCGCTTCCCTGACCAGCCGGTCGCTGGTCTGCTTCGCCTCCGCCAGCTTGCCCTCATACTCCTTTTTTAGCGCGCCCGCCTCATCCTCCGCCTGCCTGGCGCGGGCGTAGGACTCGTCCACTTCCTTCTGGCGCTTCTCAATAAGCCCCATTATCGGGCCGGTCAGATACTTTTTCGCCACGAGAAAGATGATTATGGTGTTGAGCAGCACGAACAGCGCGGTGAAGAAGTCCACGCCTATGAAGCTTTCAAACCGCTCCATCAGTTTTTCTCCTCAGCTTTTACGCCACCGCGAACATCAGCAAAAAGGCGATAAGCAGCGAGTAGATACCGGTGGTCTCCGCTATGGCGCAGCCCAGTATCATGTTGGTCCTCAGGGTGCCCGCCGCTTCGGGCTGCCGAGCCATGCCTTCCAGCGCCTTGCTCACCGCGATGCCTTCGCCGATGCCGGGGCCGATGGCTCCGAAGCCCATGCAGATGCCCGCGCCGATGGCGCAGCCCGCCTTGATGATCGCCTGTTCCATACTATATACCTCCAAATTATTGTCGCATTTTTTTATGCTCACGGGAATCTACCCGTCAAATCTCAGTTCTCCGCCGGACAGCTCCCCGCGATGTACACCATGGTCAGCAGGCTGAACACCAGCGCCTGCACAAAGGCCGAAAACAGGTCAAAGTACAGGCTCAGCACCGCCGGCACGCCCAGCGCCAGCACCGGCACGCCGGAGAGCAGCCCCAGGGCCTCCAATATGCCGAACACGCCCACCAGCAGGCTCACCCCGCCCAGTATCGCGCGCCCCTTTTTGTGCTTCCTGAGCCCGGTCGCCAGCAGCAGTGCGCCTGTAAGCGCCAGCGCGGCGCCCGTTATCCAGCCGCCCGAAGCGATGAGCCTCAGCACGATGGCCGAGAATATGGAAAGCGCGGTGTAAAGGATGCTGGTTATTACGCCGCCGCCCGCGATGTTGCCGAAGTGACGGAACGCCATGGATACGGGCTGGGCGATCTCGGAAATGATGTTCATGGGCGTCATGACGGCTATGGGCTGTGTAAAGCCTTTCAGCCAGCCGAAAAAGCCGTCACGCCTGATATTGTTGTACCAGATTATCGCTGTGACCGTGAGCGCCCATACAAGCGTGCAGCTCAGGTCCGCGGTGACGGAGCGCAGAAAGCCTGTCATGCCGATCAGCGAGCCGCAGATGGAGAACAGGAATATGGTCAGGATGAACGGCGTCCAGTGGGCGTTGTGCTCGCCCATGGAGTCCACCACCATGTTCCTTATCAGCAGCACGCCTTTCTCCGCCAGCGCCTGCGCTCCCTCCGGGCGGGTCTTGAGCCCCTTTCCCAGGCGTATCATGGCTGTGACCAGAATGATCGTCACCACCAGGCAGGACACCGTGGTCTGGGTTATGTTTATGCCTCCCAGTATGGGGATGGTATAGTAAATATACGGGCCCGTGACCTGTACGTTCACTTTTTATCCCCCTTTCCGAAAAAGCTCTTGAGCATAAGTATGGGGCGCACGAACAGAAGCGGTATCACCAGCGCGAACGGATCTACCAGCCCGCTTTTGTAAAACGCGAACAGCAGCCCCGCCAGCACCAGCAGCCTTATGATATAGGACAGGCGGATCACGCTTTTGCCGCCCTTCACGTCCTGCTCTTCCGCCTTATCGGCGGCGCTCATGGCGCCCACCGCCATAAAGAAGAAGTTTAACGTGGCCAGCACCGCGCCTACCGCGCCGCCCAGGATCACCTTGCCGTCAAAACGGCCTATCAGCGCGAACACGCCCAGCATCAGCACCGTTAAGACCAGTTCCCCGATGAATATATATAAAGTCTCTTTGAGTACAAGCTTCCGGGAATCCATTCCCGCCTCCCGCGTCAGTCGTGAGAATTGAAGTTCGGCTTGTCACTGTCGGGCTTTGGCTTGTTAAGCAGCCCCATCGCCGTAAAGGATGCCTTGAGCGCCATGAACGCGCTGTAGAGCCCCAGCGCCGCGCCCGCGAGCACAACCCACACGCCCAGACCGTATCTGTTCCTGAGCCAGATGGCTCCATACACGAACAGCATCAGCGGCGCGGCCACGCTTATCGCCAGCTCCGTGAGCCACATGAGCGCCCGGGCCACGGCCACGTATTTGCCGACGGAAGTGCTCTTTTTTTCCATATTAAAGATTATAACAAAAATCGGGCCGCAACACAAGCCCGAAAATCAGGAAAAGTGGCCGGCAAGGCGCGTGTATCCGCCGGCCGCATCACGTATTTCCGCCAAAACAGCGCGGCGCGGCGATACGCGCCCCGGAAAACAGGGAAACGCAAGCCGCGCTGTATGCATCTCCTCGCGCCCGAAGGCGCGTATATGCTTTTTTAATCCGCTTTCAGCGCCCTCAGCGCGTTCAGCGTGGCGACCAGCAGCATGCCCACGTCCCCTATCACCGCCAGGTACATGGGTATGGTGATGAACAGCCCCAGTATCAGTATCAGGAACTTGACCGCCAGGGAGATGACTATATTCTCCTTTGCTATCTTCACCGTCCTGCGGGCGATATTAAGCGCGCCGGGCAGGCGGTTTAAGTCGTCGTCCATTATTATCACGTCGGCGGTCTCTATGGCGGCGTCGCTGCCCAGACCGCCCATGGCCGCGCCCACGAACGCCTCCGCCAGCACGGGCGCGTCGTTTATGCCGTCCCCGGTGTACAGGGTCCTGCCTTCGCGGGAGACCTCCCTGAGCTTTTCCACCTTGCCTTCCGGAAGCAGCTCCGCGTACACACCGTCCAGCCCCGCGGCACGGGCGACTTCCTCTGCCGCCGCGTGTTTGTCGCCGGACAGCATCACGGCTTTTCTGATACCCATGCGCTTAAGCTCGCCTACCGCCTGCGCCGCGGAGGGCTTTAGGTCATCCGAGACCTGTATGCTGCCTATGAATTTTCCATCCGCCGCCACCAGCACGCTGCCGCCCGCGGAAGGCACTTCCACGCCCTCAAGGCGCATGAGCCGCGCGTTGCCCGCCAGCACCCTTCTTCCCTCCACCAGCGCCACCACGCCCATGCCGGGCTTTTCCTCTATGAGGCTGCTGTCCGGGTGCTCGCCTGCCAGCCCCGCCACCGCCCGGGCTACGGGATGGTTGGAAAAACGTTCCGCCGCCGCGGCCAGCCGAATAAGTTCTGTTTCGCTGATACCCGCGGGGCTTATTCCGCTCACGGTGAATCCGCCCGTGGTCAGCGTGCCCGTCTTGTCAAACGCGCAGATCTCCGCCTGCGCCAGTTTTTCCAGTTCCGCGCTGCCCTTTATCAGCACGCCCTTGCGGGACGCCGCGCCTATACCGCAGAAGAAGGTCAGCGGCACGCTCACCACCAGCGCGCAGGGACAGGATACGGTAAGGAACACCAGCGCTCTGTGCACCCAGGTGGCCCAGTCCCCCGTGATAAGGGACGGCACTACGGCTGCCAGCACCGCGAAGGCGAACACCGCGGGGGTATATATCTTCGCGAAGCGGCGGATGAAGTTTTCGCTTTTGCTCTTTCTTTCGGCGGCCTCTTTGGTCATGTTGAGTATGCGGGTCACGGCACTGTCCGCCTGAGGCGCTATGACCCTCGCCTCCACCCGTCCCGTCAGGTTCACGCAGGAGGAGAATATCTCATCCCCCGCCTTGCGGTCCCGGGGCAGGCTCTCGCCCGTAAGGGAGGACGTGTCCACAGTGGTGGCGCCGGAGATTATCTCCGCGTCCAGGGGCACCCTTTCGCCCGGCAGAAGCACTATCACCTCGCCCACCTGCACCGTCTCGGCGGGCACCACGGTCTCGCTTCCGTCACGGATCACCCGCGCCGTATCGGGGCGCAGCTCAGCCAGGGCGGAAATGGAGTCCCGGCTCTTGTCCACCGCCAGGTCCGCGAACCACTCGCCCAGCCGGTACAGCAGCATCACCGCCACCGCCTCCGGGAACTCGCCCAGTATCAGCGCGCCTATGGTGGCCGCGCTCATTAGGGTCTCCTCGGTGAAGATCTCACCCTCCCGGGCTTCCTTTACCATGCCGAAAAGTACTTCCCGGGCGGCGAAAATGTATATGGCGATGAACACTATCGCCCTCACGGCGCCGGTTATGGGCGCTATCCACGCAAGCAAAAGCAGCGCCGCGCCCAGCAGTATCTCGTACAGTTCGCTCTTTTGCTCTTTTTCCAGATCACTTAACAGCTTCATCTTCCGTATCCTCCGTCACGTGTTCGAAGCCCTGGGTGATGATGCCCTGCACATGCCTGTCCGCCAGGGAATAGTAGATCGTTTTTCCCTCCCGCCGGTTCTTTACCAGCCGGTTCTGCTTGAGCACCTTCAGCTGGTGGCTCACCGCGGACTGGTCCATGCCCAGATACTCCCCTATGGCGCACACGCACATCTCGCTTTCGCTCAGCGCGTAGAGTATCCTCACCCGCGTGGGATCGCCGAACACCTTGAACAGCCCCGCCAGCGCCAGTATCCTTTCCTCGTCCGGCGCGTGGGAGCGCATCTTTTCCAGCAGCGCGCTGTGGTCGTGCATATCTGAACCTCCGTTCATATGAATGACTGTTCATATTATATCCGTACGGAACATGCCTGTCAATAGGCCGGCGCAACTTTTTAGTTGAATTCTGTCCGCTGTGATGTTAGAATAGACCCAGCTTGCGGGAGGTATCGGATGAAAGACTATCTGAATGACATAAACGGCCGTTTCCCCATTCGCAATTCCCGGGAACAGAAGAAAGCGTTCCGCGCTTACGCAATAAGCGAGGCGCAGGTGGCGGGTTATACCGCACGCACCGTCCCGGAAAACGGCGGGCACGACAACGTGGTGATAGGCGAGCCGGAAAAGGCGCAGACCATATTTACCGCCCATTACGACACGCCCCGGCGGGCGCTCTTTCCCAACTTAATGCTGCCCACGAATCCATTTCTTAAGTTTGCCTATCTGTTCGCCGTGATCGTACCCATGCTGGCCATAGCCATACTGGCGGGCGTGGCCGTAAGGAAGCTCACGGGACTGGAAGGCATGGCAGGACGGTTTGTATACTTTGGGGTATATGTCGCCGTATATTTAGGCCTTTTCCTGCTGATGTTCCTCGGGCCCGCCAATAAACATAATATAAACGACAACACCTCCGGCACCGCCGCGGTGCTCACGCTGGCGCAGAAGCTTTCCGGCGATCCTTCCGCCGCCTTCATACTTTTCGACAACGAGGAGAAAGGCAAAAAGGGTTCCAAGGCCTTCGCCGCCTCCCATCCGGATATAAAGACCGGCACCCTCGTAGTGAATCTGGACTGCGTGGGCAACGGGGACACGTTCATCGCCGGCGCGTCCTCTTCCGCCATGAGCGACCCCCGCTTCCCCGCCCTCAAAGCCGCGCTGGAAAGCACGGGCGGCAAAGTGTTCCCCGCCTCAAAAGCCGGCATGAACAGCGACCACAGGAGCTTTGACAAAAGCGTTGGCATCGCCGCCTGCCTGTACAAAAAAGGCGTGGGCTATTATACCCCCCGCATACACACGGGCCGCGACACCGTCGCCTCCCCCGAAAACATCGAAAAGCTCACTGACACGCTTACAGAATTTTTGAAGGATTAACGCATGATATTTGAGTTCGGGCATCAAAAAGTTGATATCGACGTTGAAAAGACGAGGCAGTTCTATCATGACGCCTACGAGATTGACTGTACCTGCGATGGCTGTGTCAATTTCGGAAAGGCCGTTGATACACTGCCCGTATCTGCCAATACCTTTTTTGAGGATTTGGGAATCGATTTGAAAAAAGCGACTGAAATATATGTGTGCTGCCAAAACGATGACGGTTCCCTTTTATATGGCGGATTCTGTCATGTATGCGGCACCATACTTGACAGCGACAGCTTTTGGGGTGAAATGGCTCAAAAAGGCAACGATCCATTCCACGTTTGTCCGAATTTTTCGGTCTACTTCCATAACAGAGTCGATTATCCTCACAAGGAAAGCTTTCCAAGGCCTGTGATACAGCTTGAGTTCTTTGGAAATATCCCGTGGGTGCTGGACAAACCCTGTGACTATTAACGTTTTGACAGACTAACAATATTTATAAATATACACAAAAACGGATAATCAGGTGGACTGTATGATTTTGAAACTAACGCCCGCAGTAGTTGCATTGGCAAAGGGTCTGCCTATAGAAGAAAGCGCTCCGGTTTTGTTTGACCCGGATACATATGAGTTCTTCTCTCCCGACGATGAAATACCGTCAGCAATTCTCCGGGAAACTCTGGTAGAATTCCCAAAGGTTCGCCGTGTCGATGTACAAAGGGCATATGTGGAATATCTGAACGACAAGAGCATATCTGCGCAGTTCAGAAATCTGACCGATGAGCAGTTCTGGCGCAAATTCTGGAAAGTATTCGATGACGGCAGTATCCGCTTATCGGACTTCAGGCAGTTTGAGGAATCCTTTTATCTGAAAGCCGTTAAAGAATGGTGCAAAGAGAACGTAATTGCTTGTTACGTGACAAACGTAGAATGATTTCATAATAACGAACCGCCCGACCCATTTAATGGATCGGGCGGTTCGTTTTTCGGGTCTACTCCCCTTTTCTCCCTATCAGTTCATCCGCCTTTTTGCTCACTTCGTCCAGGCGCGTTTTGAGCGCGTAGCCGCTGCCCTGGTACAGGCAGTACAGGAAGGTCTTGGCGATCTCCCACATCTGCTTCCGGTCCTCCGGGGGCAGCTTCACCAGCGCCGCGGCGCTTTTGAGCAGCGCGCTTTTGTCCCGGGTCAGGTCCTGCAGTGTGCGGGGATTCGCGGCGGAGAGTATGTCGAACAGGGTGTCGGTCATGTAGCGGCGCTTTTCCTCGCTCATGCGCCGGAACCATTCCTTCTGCCCCCCGCTTATCATCAGCCCCGCGAAGCCCAGGCGGTCCCGTGTGATGAACTCGCCGTTTTGTATCCGCCAGGTGTAGGGATTGTGCTGCATGAGCCCCACGGACGTGGAGTCCACCACAGTAAACGCGGTGTCCTGCTCCATCATCATGCCCACCATGCTGGACACGGGGATAAAGCGCTGGACGCGGTCCTTTATGGCCCGGTAGCCTTTTAGCGCCAGCGTGTCCTCGTCAAAGCCGGGTCCGTCGTGGGAGTACACGCCTATGATGCGCCGCTGAATGTCCTCGCTGCAAAAGGCGGAGGCGTACACCGCCAGATTCCCGCCCTTGGAGTGGCCGCCCACCCGCAGGGGCGCGTTTATCCGGGCGGCCACGCGGTTTAAGTACTCCACGCTGCGCGCCTGGGCGGGCACGGGAGTGGTGAAGGCGAGCATGAAGTCTTCCTTCCAGCCGACTATCGTGGAGTCCGTGCCTCTGAATGAGATATACGCGGTGCCGTCCGGCAGCAGGAAGGTGACCGCCGCGAACTGCTTGGTCTCGCTCTCGGAAAGCTCGTCCGCGTACCAGAGTGCACGGCTGTCCTTAAAGCGGGGCATGGTCGCGGCCAGACGCAGCAGAAGCCGGTTGTCGTCCTCCCTTATGCCAAAGTCGTCCACCTGTTGGTCAAGCTCGCTCAGGGCGCAGGGCATACGCCTAGCCGCGCTGTCGTACTCTATGTACGCCAGCTGGGCGAATATCAGGCTGTCCACCCCGCCAAACGGGTTCTTGAGCAGTGTTTCGCAGCCCGTCTGCTCCATGTACGAGTGCAGGTCAGCCATCCTGAGAAAGCTCCTTAAGCACCCGTGCGTAGGATACCGAGTCCAGCCAGCACTTGACCAGCGTGCCCTCGGCGGTGTATTCCTCGCTGTCCACCATACCCTTGGAATGTATCATGTTGAGCGCCCCGCCCCTGGAATATGGCACCAGTATCTCGGCGTAGTGGCGCATCTTGGCGATCTCGTCGCTGATGCGCTGTTTTAACGTATCCAGCCCGTCGCCGTTCAGGGCGGAGATGACCACGCCGTCCCCATCCAGTTCCAGCGCGGGGGCTTTCAGCGCGTCAGACTTATTGTATACCTCTATCACGGGCTTGTCCTGCGCGCCCAGCGACGCCAGCACCTCCCCCACCACCTGCCTCTGCTTCGCGGCGAAAGGCGAGGAAAGGTCGTTCACTATAAGCAGTAGGTCGGCGCTCACCGCCTCCTCCAGCGTGCTTTTGAACGCCTCCACCAGCGAGTGGGGCAGCTTGTTTATGAAGCCCACCGTGTCCACCACGTCGCACACGCGGTTGTCCGGCAGCTCCACCCGGCGGGTCACGGGGTCCAGCGTGGCGAACAGCTTATCCTCCACGAACACGTCCGCGCCGCTCAGGGCATTCAGCAGCGTGCTTTTGCCCGCGTTGGTGTAGCCCACCAGCGCCACGGTCACGTTCTCGTCCTTGCTGCGGCGGCGGCGCCTGAGATCCCGCTGGCTTTCCAGCTGCCTGAGCTTGTTCGAAAGCTCGTCTATGCGGCTTCGGATGTGCCGGCGGTCGCTTTCGAGCCTGGTCTCGCCGGGGCCCCTGGTGCCTATGCCGCCGCCCAGACGGGAGAGTGCCTCCGAGGAGCCCGCCAGCCGGGGCAGACGGTATTTGAGCTGCGCCAGTTCCACCTGCAGTTTGCCCTCGCTGGTGGCGGCGCGCTTGGCGAATATGTCCAGTATCAGGCTGGTGCGGTCGATCACCCTTACGCCCAGCGCGTTTTCCAGGTTCTTCTGCTGGGAAGCGGTGAGCTCCCCGTCCGCTATGGCCAGGTCCACTTCCAGCGTCTGGCAGGAGAGCGCCAGTTCCGCCGCCTTGCCGCTGCCTATATACGTAGCGGTGTCGGGGTGGGACAGTTTCTGGGTCTCGCGGGACACTATGACCGCCCCCGCCGTGTCCGCCAGCGCCGCCAGCTCGTTCAGGCTGTCCTCGCCGTCGATGGAGATGAGCATCACCTTTTCCGCCTCCTGGGTGATCCCGCCCTCTTCTATGGCTTTCTGTACGCGCTCCTCGCTGAGCTCTATCTCCTTGAGCCAGGCGTGGTGGTCCAGCCGCCCGGGCTTTACTGGTCCCAGTATGTTTACCGAGAGCTGGCCGTATTCCTTGTCCCCCAGGAACGCGGCGGTGATGCCCGTGCATACGCCGCCTTCCACGCCCACGGCGCACATGGCGTCGAAGCGCAAAAGCCTTAGCGCCTGTATGTCCACGCTTGACAGGCGCGCATTGCCGCCGGGATGGGTGTGTATGCACCTGAAGCCCGTAAGCCTGTCGAAGTTGCGCCTTAAGTGCATCTCGGTCAGCCCCACCTGGGAGATTGAGCCCACCGCCACTTCCAGCACCTCGCCGTTGCGGTCCAGATATACCATTATTTCCCGGTTCAGCTGGGTGGTAAAGCCCACCAGCAGGCCCAGCAGACGCTCGGGAAGGAACAGGCTCCGGTCGAACTGCATGTCGTAGAGCCTGTCCATTTCGTTTAATGTGCTTTCTCTGATGCCCTGAGTGTTTCCGTGTATCATTTTACCTTCTTGATCTTCCAGATCTCGTCCGCGTACTGCCCTACGGTGCGGTCTGATGAGAACACGCCGCTGGCCAGCACGTTTTTAAGTGCCTTCATTTCGAAAGCCGCGGGGTCGGACGCGTATTCGCCGTAGGCTTTGAGGCGCGCCTCGCGGTAGCTTTCAAAGTCCTTGAGCAGGAAGTACTGGTCCGGCTTGTGCCACGACGCGCCGATGAGCAGGCTGTCCTTAAGCTCGCTAAGCGTGCCGTCCCCGTCTTCGAAGCCCGCGTCGGTCAGGCTGTCCACCGCCCGCTTTATCCTTTCGTCCGCTTCGTACAGCGCCTTCGGGTCGTAAGTGTCGCGTATCTCGTCCAGTTCCTCTATGCGGGCACCGAAGATGTATTCGTTCTCCACTCCCGCCGCCTGCGCGATCTCTATGTTGGCGCCGTCCCAGGTGCCCACGGTCACCGCGCCATTTATCATGAACTTCATGTTGCCCGTGCCGCTGGCCTCGGTGCCCGCGGGGGATATCTGCTGGGATAAGTCCGCGGCGGGGATCAGCTTTTCCGCCACCGAGCAGTTGTAGTTGGGCACGAACACCACACGCATCCTGCCGTTCACGTCGGGATCGCTGTTTATCCTGTCCGCCAGCAGGTTTATGTATTTGATAACGGCCTTTGCCCGGGCGTAACCCGGCGCCGCCTTGCCCGCGAACACGAAGCACAGGCACGGCAGGGCGCCGAGTTTGCCCGCTTTCATGTCCAGATAAAGGTCGTAAACGCTCAGGGCGTTGAGCAGCTGGCGCTTGTACTCGTGCAGGCGCTTGACCTGGGCGTCGATAACGAAGCCCTCGGGGATCTCCTGCCCGGCGGTCTGCTTGAGCCATATGCGGAACTCCTCCCGCTTGAGCGCCTTGACCTTGCTCAGTTCCTTTGCAAGCTCCTTGGTGGGCTTTATGTCTTTCAGCGCGTCCAGGTCGCGCACGAAGTCCTTATCCGTATACTTCCCCAGCAGTCCGCACAGCTCTTTGTCGCACAGCGCCAGCCAGCGCCTGGGAGTGACGCCGTTGGTCTTGTTCTGGAAACGCTCGGGATACAGTTTGTACCAGTCAGGGAACAAAAGCGTCTTTACCAGTTCGGAGTGGATCTTCGCCACGCCGTTCACCGCGTAAGACATGTACACCGCGGTGTCCGCCATGTGGATCTTGTCGCCCTTTATGAGCCTTAAGCCCGTCTCACGCCGGGCGGAAGCATCCAGCCGCCTGAGTATATCGGCTATCTCCTCGCTCACGTCGCTTACCAGATCCATGTCCCACTTTTCCAGCGCTTCGGGCATGACCGTGTGGTTGGTGAAGGCGAACACCTGCCTGGCGGCGTTCCTGGCGGAGCGGAAGCTCACGCCCCGCTTGATCAGCAGGCGGATAAGCTCGGGTATCGCCAGCACCGGATGGGTGTCGTTGAGCTGGCACGCCACGTATCTGGGCAGGGCGTGGAAGGAGAGCTTCTTTGCCTCAAAGCTCCGTAAAATGTCCTGCATGGCGGCGCTGGAGAGCACGTATTCCTGCTTGAGCCTGAGCAGGCGCCCTTCCCGGGTCCAGTCGTTGGGATAGAGCACCTTTGTGATGTCCTCCGCCCGGTTCTTGAGCTCGGACGCCTCGTCGTACTTATAGTCGTTGAACAGGGAAAAGTCGAACTGCACGGGGCTCTCCGTCTGCCACAGGCGCAGCGTGGCCACATATTCCCCGTCGTAGCCGATCACGGGCATGTCGTAGGGCACCGCTATCACCGTCTGACCCTTCATTTCCACGGTAACGGAAAGCTCTTCCCGCCTCACGGTCCAGTTGTCGGAAAAGCGCGTCCAGTCGTCCGCTTCCTCCGTCTGGCGGAAGTCTTTTATGCCCTGTTTGAACAGGCCGTAGCGGTATTTGAGGCCGTAGCCCATAACGGGCAGTTTAAGTGTGGCGGCGGAATCCAGGAAGCACGCCGCCAGGCGGCCCAGACCGCCGTTGCCCAGAGCGGAGTCCTCTTCCTCTTCAAGCGCGTCGGGGCTCGCCCCGGCTTTCAAAAGCAGCGCACGCGTTTCGTCCAGCGCGCCCAGCGCCAGCAGGTTGTTGCTTATGGCCCGTCCCGTCAGATACTCCGCGGAAATGTAGGCCGCGTGCCTGCCTTTCAGGGTCGCCTTCTGGCTTTTCGCCCAGGTCGGGCCGATCTCTTCCAATACGCTTTCGGCGATGGCCCGGTCTATCATGCGGGCGTCCGCCTCCGACAGGGGCACGAAGTGCCTTTCGTATACTTTCTGACTTGCCTTTTTTATGATCTTTTCAGCAGTAGTCATATTTGTTTCCTCCATATGCACAATGTTCCAAAAACATAAAAATATCCATGGGCTCGGGGCTGGCTTATCCGCGGCGCACGCCAACTTCCGCTTAATGCTGCTGCCTCTCGGCCCTGACATGGTTCACGGCATGACGCCGCACGGGGCCTGCCTGTCATCACCCGTGGACGTGGTGGATTATAGCATAGTTTGTCTTATAATGCAAGTAAAACTTGCGCCGCCGGCTATATCTTTTCCCGTATTTTTCCGATATAATCCCCGTCTATCACGTCGTACCTGTCCTCGGGCGGATACAGTGCGCCGCCGTAGAAGATATCACGGTTGTTGGCGGTGGAGGGATCCAGCAGGCTTTTGAAGCGCGCCACGTGGATCTGGTCGCAGCTGGTGATGTCCAGTATCCTGTTGACGTTCTGCAGGTTCACGCCCGCGCCGGGCAGTATCTGTATGCGCCCCGCGGCGAACTCCACCATCTCTTTTATAACGTCCACGCCGTAGAACACGTCCGGGGCGAGGCCGCTGGTGAGCACCCGGTCTATGCCTATGTCTATGAGCTGCGAGAGCATCCTTTTCCAGTCATCCGCCACGTCTATGGCCCGGTGGAACACCTTGGTCCTGCTCCCCGCCATGCGCGCAAGCTCCTTTGTGCGCGCTTCGTCCAGGCTGCCGTCCTCTTTAAGGAAACCGAACACCAGCCCGTCCGCGCCGTTTTCCAGCAGCTTTTCCGCGTCCGCCAGTGCGGTCATGTACTCGGCTTTGGTGTAGCGGAAACCGCCCTGGCGGGGCCGCACCATGGTCATTATGGGTATGTCGACCAGCTTTTTTGCGGTTATCAGCTCACCTATGGACGGCGTCAGCCCGCCGTGGAACAGGCAGGAATTCAGCTCGACCCGGTCCGCGCCGCCGCTTTTCGCTGCCAGCACGTCCTCTACCGAGCCGCAGCAGACTTCCAGCAGGTATCTTTTCATTTTCTTTCCCTCCCGCGCCAAAACACAATTAAACGCCCGGAACGAAAGCTCGTTCCGGGCATTCAAACCGCTTTATTTCTCTTCGGTGGTGTCTTCGATGTTGCCTTCGGCGGCGTTCTTCTTCACGGACTCGATGCCGTTCAAGCAGCTCTTCATGGACTTGTAGCTTTCGCTGGCGGCGATGATCTCGCCGTTCCTGGCCTTCAGGCGGAAGCGGAACTCGCCGGCCTTGTCGTTGTAGATCTCAAACTTGGGATGCTTGACCTTCTCGAAGCCTTCCTGAGTCTGATCCTCAACACCCGCTACGGGGGCGTTCTTGATTACGCTGGCGATGCCCTTTTTGCAGGCGGGTTTGGCGGTGTAAACTTCGCTGGTGGCGATGATCTCGCCGTTGGAAGCCTTCAGGTTGAACATAACGCCGGTCTTCGCGGCTTTGATGACGAATTTGCCCATAATTTCCCTCCACAACATATTTATGCAACAGAATTATAACATAACAAAATGCGCATTTCAACCGTTTTTTCTCAAATTGAGCAAAAAAGCCGTCCGGAATTGGAAATAGCTTGACAAATGCTTTCCGCAGGGTACAATTTTCCAGGGAGGACGGTAAAAAATGCTTAAAAGCAGCCTTATATATGTGGAAAACGCAGGGCGTTACCTGATGCTGCACCGGGTGAGCAAGCTGAACGATCCCAACAGGGACAAGTGGATAGGCGTGGGCGGCAAACTGGAACCGGGCGAAACGCCCGAAGCCTGCGCCCGCCGGGAGATGACCGAGGAAACGGGGCTCGTGCCCGTAAAACTTGAGTACCGCGGTGTGGTAATGTTCTTTTCGGACAAATGGCCGGACGAGGAGATGCACCTGTTCACCTGCTCCGAATTTGAGGGAAAGCTGATCCCCTGCGACGAGGGCGAACTGGAGTGGGTGAATAAGTCGGACGTGCCGCTGCTCCCCATCTGGGAGGGAGACAGGATATTCCTTAAGCTCCTCGCGGAAGACGCGCCGTTTTTCCGGCTGGAGCTGCGCTACGAAGGCGAGACCCTGGCGGGTTGGAAAATGACAGAGGCATGACTGCGCTTCTTTCAGCGGCTTTATGCGTCAAATAAAAAACGGATCGGCGATCCGTTTTTTATTTGTTTTCAAACTCCTCTTCGTGCCGCTTGAAGAACTCATAATACACCCGGGCGTTTTTGAGCTCCGTCCAGCTGTTCGCTATCCTTCCGCGGTCGTCCAGGTCGATTATCTTCGCCCCGGGCAGCGCCAGCAGAAACGGGGAATGGGTGCTTATCACCAGCTGGTTCCCGCAGTACCTGACGCTTTCCTCCAGGAACTCCGCCAGCTTCACCTGGTTTTCGGGGCTCAGGCTGTTTTCAGGCTCGTCCAGCAGGCACAGGGTGTCCGGCTCTATCTTGCTCTGGAAATACAGAAGCGCGCTCTCGCCGTTTGAGCGTTCCCGCAGGGTCTGGGCGGACTCGGCTTTCATGAATTTGCTCAGGGTCCTGCTCCGGGCGAGGTTTATGCGCTTGAGATGCTCCAAGTCATCCAGGGACCTTAACTGGAACTTCTCCTTCTTCAGGCGGAAATAATCCTCTTCCAGCCCCTCCCGCCTTTGGTAGATGCCTTCGTTCACGGAACGTATGTCCAGCATCATGTCGAACACGTCGTCGCTGGTGATTATGCGGCTGCCCGGGGGGACGGCCTCCTCCAGCGACACGCGGCACCTGTCAACGAAATCCTCGAAGAAGCGGGAACGGTTATACGGGCTGCTCCGTTCAAGACGCAGCTTTTCGGCGATAACGTTCAAAGCGGTGCTCTTGCCGCTGCCGTTGCCTCCGTAAAGTATGGTCACAGGGCGGAAAAGGATCTCGTCCAGCCCCGCCCCAGGCAGCACCCCGTAGGGGTACACGCTCTGGTCGTATGTAGTTTTTAAGGCGAACATGAAGTCCGCCTCTGTTTCATAGCCCGGAAAATAAAAGGAGCTCAGGTATAAACTCATATCGGTCAGTGATCAGTGGTCAATGATCAGCGATGCTGCGGATCGCCGCGCTTCGGCTTCGCCTGTGCCCGCAATGACGCAGAACAGACGCTTGCGCCGCGGCGGCTGCGGCTGCACGGGACTGATGGCGTCCCGCAGCTGACAGCTAAAAGCTAAAAGCTGTTTACTTACGACTCCAGCGACGTGTCCTCACGGTTCAGCTGCAGCTGCCACTGGGGTATGCCGCCCCGGCGTATGGCGTCCTCCACCTGGGAGGCGTGCAGGGAGGAAGCGGCGGTCTGGGCGGATATGCGCTTGAGCAGTACCCTGACCGTGTTTTCCAGGGGGCTGTTCCGGGTATAGTCCGCAGGCACGCAGTAGTCGCACCTTTCCTGCAGAAGCATGTTGTCCCCCAGGCTGCTGCTCCCCTCCGGGTACACGGCTATTGAAGTGCCTCCCTTGCTCCGGGTCATCTTCATGCAGGGCACGTCGGTAAGGCCGTCCCCCACGTAGATCATGTTGGAGAAGGGCACCCTGCGCTTGTACTCCGGGGTAAAGCCGTTAAGGTCCCGGTCGTTGGTCATGTCGAGTATGCCCTTGTTTATGCGGAACAGGTGCTGGGTCTTTTCGGTGTAGTTGACCGCGGTGGCGGGCCACAGGGCGATGCCGTCATCCCCGTATACGAAGGACGCGGCGAACACGGCGGTGAATTCCCCGGCTATCTTGCTGCCGCCGATTATCTCCTTGAGCCCCGACGAAATGATGTAGTGCTCGACCTTCAGGCCGTACTCCAGGCCTATGGCGTTCACCCTTGAAAACCAGCTTTCCACCCCGGGAAAGAACTCCACCGCCTCGCCCAGCTTTTCCAGCCCTTCGCGGGTCAGCAGGCGGGTGCCCTCGCTTCTCAGCTTCATGTTCAGCATGTACGCCAGCACACTGTCCATGTTGTGCTTGAGCTGCAGCTGGCGGCACTCCCCCCAGAAGGATGCGGGGTCGATGTTCAGCCCCGGCAGGAAGGAATACTCCTGCTGGTCTTTCGGGGACAGCGTCTTGTCAAAGTCGTAAATCAGCGCGGCTACGGGCATTTCGGGCATGGGTCATACCTCCTTCCGGAACAGGCGGCAGGCTTCCTCGTAAGCGTGTTTCTCGAAGGACGCGTACATGCGTCCCCGGCGCATGGCCTCGTCAAAGTCCACCTGGTAACCGTCGAAGTCCGGCCCGTCCACGCAGGCGAAGCGGGTAACGCGGCCTTCGGGAGTGTTCAGCGACAGGCGGCAGCCTCCGCACATGCCGGTGCCGTCTATCATTATGGGGTTCATGCTCACGGTCACGGGAACGCCGAAGGGCTTGCAGGCGAGCACTGTGAATTTCATCATCACCAGCGGGCCGATCGCCACCACTTTGTCGAACTTCTCCCCGCCTTCCAGCAGGGCTTTCAGGGGCACCGTCACGTTGCCCTTCTCGCCGTAGGAACCGTCGTCGGTCATAACTATCAGCCTGTCGCAGCACTCGGCAAATTCCTTTTCCAGTATCACCAGGTCACTGTTCCTGAAGCCTATGATGCCCGTGACCCTGCAGCCCCGCTGTTTCAGGGCTTTCGCTATGGGCCAGGCGATGGCGCAGCCCACGCCGCCTCCCACTATGCAGGCGGAGGTGATGCCGTCAAGGTCGGTAGGCTCGCCCAGCGGGCCCGCGAAGTCGGGGATGGAGTCTCCTTCGTTAAGCTGGTTGAGCTTGAAGGTTGTGGCGCCCACTATCTGGAAGATGATGGTCACCAGCCCCTTTTCGGGGTCGGTGCCCGCCACGGTCAGGGGTATGCGCTCTCCCTCCGCGTCCGCTCTGAGGATTATGAACTGCCCGGGGAGCGCTTTATTCGCCACCAGCGGGGCATACACGTCCATAAGCGTCACCGTGGGGTTCAGGGATACTTTGCGCGCTATCGGATACATAGTGTTCTCCTCAATCTACCAGATTTATCTTGTCCCGCTCCGGGAAAATGTCAAATACGTTGCTCACGTCCCGTCCGCTCATGGCGGGCTTAGGTGCGGCGGGCGCATCCTGGGCGAGGGCCAGCTTCATCGGCCGCCCAAACTCCTTAGCCAGTTCCTGTTCTATGTCTGCGGCCTTGGTCTTTATGACGTCCCGCATTATCTCCCGTTCCCGGGGCAGGGCCGCCACCACGCTGTCACCATCGGTCTTTACGTATCTGAGCCCGAACACCACGCCTCTGAAGCGGGGATACGCCTGCTCGTAAGAGGCCAGGGCACGGGCGAACTTCTCGCCGTCGCTGCCCGGAGCAGGCGGCGCTTCGGGCGCCTTCTGCGCGGGCGCGGACTGGGCGGGTGCGGGAGCGGTATCCCGCGAATACGTGGGAACAGCCGATGCCGGCGCGGGCCGGACCGCGCCTTCCCTGAACTGTTTTTCAAGCGCTTCCAGCCGCTCGGTGATGCCCTCGGGCGTCTTTTCCCTCGACACCCGGGCCGCCCGCACCGCGCACATCTCTATGACGCTCCTGGGGCTGGCGGCATAGCGCATGTCGCCTTCCGCCTTTATGAACATGTCCATGGAACGCAGCAGCCGGTTGGTCTCAAAACGCTTCCCCTGCTCTATAAGGCGCCCCGCGGTCTCGGAAGTGACCTGGCAGATCTCCTCCGCCGCCTCGCCGGTTATCTGGGCGATGAGTATATTGCGTAAATGCGCAGCGGTCTCACGGGTGAACACCTGCGGGTCGCGCCCGTCCTCCATGGCGGAGGCGATGAGCTTTAACGCGGTGTCCGCGTCCCCCGCCTCCAGGGCATCGGTAAAGCGGAACATGAAGTCGTGGCCGTTGGAGCCCAGCACACGGCGCACCAGGTCCCCGTCCACTTCCCCGTCTGTGTAGCTCAAGCACATGTCCAGCAGCGAGAGCGCGTCCCTCATGCCGCCTTCTGCCGCCGAAGCGATCTCTTCCACGGCGTCGGGCGTAGCCGAGCGGCCTATGCCCGCCAGCACCTCGTTCAGCCGCGCGGATATATTCTTTACGGATATGCGCTTAAAGTCGAACCTCTGGCAGCGGCTTATCACTGTGGCGGGCAGTTTCTGGGGCTCGGTGGTGGCCAGTATGAACACTGCGTGGGAGGGCGGCTCCTCCAGCGTCTTTAACAGGGCGTTGAAGGCGCTGGCGGACAGCATGTGCACCTCGTCGATTATATACACCTTGTACTTCCCCAGCGTGGGGGGATAGGCGATGCGGTCCCGTAAAGCCCGCACCTCGTCCACGCCGTTGTTGGAAGCGGCGTCTATCTCCATCACATCCAGGCTGCTCTCGTCCTTCAGACCCCTGCATACGCGGCACTCCCCGCAGGGCTCGCCATGCTCGGGATGCTCGCAGTTGAGCGCCCGTGCCAGCACCTTGGCTGTGGTGGTCTTGCCCGTGCCCCGGCTGCCGCAGAACAGGTAGGCATGGGAGATGCGCCCGCTCTCCAGCTGGTTTATAAGGGTGGTGGTTATGCGCTCCTGCCCGTATATGTCCCCGAACTTTTCCGGACGCCACGCCCGGTACAGCGCCTGATACTCGCTCATGTATGCCTCTCTTTTACAGCCCGAATTCCCGTTTCATGGCCTCCGCCAGCAGCTGCCCCGCCAGGAAATGGCTTTTGCGCACGGGATGCAGCGGCTCTTTGGGCAGCCAGCCCTGTGTGGAGATAAAATGCACGTAAGGCAGGGCGCACCCCGTATAGAACTCCTTCAGGTCGTCGAAGTGCGCGCCGTTAAAGGGCGTAAGGATCACTATCTGCGCCTTGGGCGCGCGGGAATGGATAAGCTCCACATACTCCCCGTACCTGGCCAGGAACTCCTCCTTGGGGGCGGCGAAGTCGTTGGTGCCGTGGTTGATTATCACGTAATCCGGCGCCTCGCCCGTGTACTCCACATGTTCGAACACGTAGGGATACGTGAGCCCCGCCCGGGGCACCGCGCCGCAGCCTTCCCTCGTAAGCCCCGTGGCGCCGTACGCCTGGGACATGCAACGGAAGTTAAGTATTTTTGCCGCCACCTGGGGATAGGTGGCCAGGCTGTCGTCCTGATATGGGCGGTTGAACTGGTCCACTTTATTGGGGCTCACCGTGTCGTAATCCGTGTCAAGCAGTACGCCCTCGGTGATGGAATCCCCCAGCGCCTCCATGAGGGGGCGATCGTCCGGGGGCAGTTCCCCCGCGTCTTCGGCGTCATAGCCCAGAAAGCACACCGCCGCGGTCAGGGGCGAGTGCCAGCGGGCGAGCATCTCCATGGCGCCCTTGTAGAACACTTTTACCACATGGGTGCCTTCGCCCTCCGCTTCCACCGCCAGGTACCTGTCCAGTGGCACTTCCACTTTGGCGCCCCCGTCCACCGACACCCACAGGTGGGGCATGGGCCCGGTCATGAAGCCTATGTCGAACTTTAAAAGCGCCCTTTCGCCTTTGAACGCCGCCTCGAAATAACTGCCCGGCGCGGTCGCCGCGGTATATCGGGCGGTGGGCTTGTTGAATATATGGGGATCCGTTATATCGCTTTCCAGCCGGCTCCATCTGCCGGTAAGGCGTACGGAAGGATGGTTCCACGGTATGAACACTGTCTGTTTTCCTCCTTGGCGGAAGTGGTCCTGAAGGCCCGAAACCTTCCCTGTTTACATTATATCATAAATCTTTTCCGATTAAAAGGGGCAATCGCTTATGATTTGGGCGCTCCCAGCGACGCGGGACGCTCCACGGTCTCCGCCTTGAGCAGCGTTTTCACGGTGGGCGCGGAGGGGTTTTCCATGCGCCTTAGTACCGCGCGGGCGGCAGTCTCGCCTATGCCGCGGAAGTCCTGCCTTACGGAAGCGAAGCTCTCCCCCGGTATCGCCTCGTACCAGCAGTCGTCAAAGCCTATGACGCTCACGTCCCCCGGTACGTCCAGTCCCGCGCTTTTGAGCCTTTGTATGGTGCGCGCCGCCACCCGGTCGCTCACGCAGAACAGGCCTGTGACGCCCTGCTCTTTTACCAGGCGCGTCAGCGCCTCCCCGTCTTTCCAGTTTATCACCTGCGCCCCGGCGCCCGCGTCCCGCGCTCCGTCCAGAAAGCCCATGATCCTTTCCTTTTCGCTGGACAGAAAGCCCAGGTTGGTCACCACCGCCAGGCGGGTGTGCCCCCGCCCCGTCAGCGCCCGGCACGCCCCGCGCCCGCCTTCCAGATTGTCTATGCCCACATACTCTACCGGGTGGCCGTGGGGATAGCGGTCTATCATGACGAAGGGCACGCCCCGCCTTTCCAGGTATTCGCAGCTGCGGACGTCCCCGTCCGGGTCGAAGGGGTAGATGAGTATGCCTTCCGCCCCCGCCCCCAGCAGCCGGTCTATGACTTCCGTTTTAAGGGGACCGCTGGTCACGTCCCACTCCACCAGCAGCTTGTAGCCCCGGGCGGAGATCACGTCCATGACCCCCGCGATTATGCGCGTAATGGACACGGCGGCGTTGTTGTCGTGGCTGAGCAGGAATGCGATCACCCGCTCCGCCGAGCGGGGCTTTATCTCAGGTGCCCTTACAAAGCTGCCCCGGCCCCTCACCCGCTTTATCGCCCCGTCCCGTTTTAATTCCGCCATGGCGCGGCGCACTGTGATCAGGCTCACCCCGTACTCCCCGGCCAGCTCGTCTTCCCCCGGCAGTGGATCGTCCGGGTTAAGGGCTCCGGACTGTATCTGTTTCAATATAGTCTGATGGATTATCTCATACTTGGGCGTCATGCTCACATCTCCTTTTACGCCAGTATACAACATATCTTTCCCGGGCGCAATATATACTTTTTACAAAGTTTTATATATGTTATTAGCGTTTTGATAACGTTTTTTCGGGGCGCAACATATATTGACGCTTGATTCGCGCCCTGACGCGGTATAGAATATATCCTGAAGAAGGGGTGGCATGACCCGCCCCGCAAATAAAACAGGAGGTATTTCCATGAAAAAGCTTCTTAGCCTGGCGCTGTGCCTGATGCTGGTCCTCGGCTGCGTAGCCGTAGCGGACGCCGGCATCGTGACCGCCTCCGGCTTCCCGGTAGTGACTGAGCCCATCAAGCTGACCGTTATGGCCAGCCAGTCCGCCGTGCAGCCCGACTTCAGTGAGATGTACATCATCCCCCTCTACGACCAGATGACCGGCATCACCGTAGACTGGCAGTGCGTATCCAGCAAGGTGCGCTCGGAGAAGGTCTCCAACGCCATCTCTTCCGGCGACATGCCCGACATCTTCTTCAAGTGCAACATCTCCGCCGCCAACCTGCAGAAGTACGGCAAGGCCGGCAGCATCATCGACCTGGCGCCCTACCTTGAGGAGTACGCCCCCAACTTCCTGGCCTACGCCCAGGAAAACCCGGACGTGCTGGCCGCCATCACCACCCCCGACGGGCAGATCTACTCCCTGCCCATGGTAGCCGACGCTCCCGCCACCCGTATGGCCAAGAAGCTGTACTATAACCAGGAGTGGATGGATAAGCTGGGCCTGTCCGAGCCCGAGACCCTGGACGACCTGTACGACCTGCTCTACGCCATGCGCCACGGCGATCCCAACGGCAACGGTGAAGAGGACGAAGTGCCCATGAGCGAGACCACCTCCACCCTGTTCCAGATCTTTGCCGGCCTGTTCGGCGCCCAGAACAGAGGCACCCACTCCACCGAGTACGACATCGATCCCGAGACCGGCGCTGTCCGCCACATCAAGACGAGCGACGCGTTCCGCGAGTGCCTTGAGTTCATGAACAAGTGCTACGCGGACGGCCTGATCGACCAGGAGTGCATCACCGCCAACGACGAGCACATCAAGGGCCTGGCGGCTCAGGACAAGCTGGGCATCTACTTCGCCACCAACCTGGCGCTGCTGGCCGCGGACGACGCCGCCCGCTTCACTCCCGCCACCCGCTGGGTAGACGGCGCGGTCTGGACCGTGATGCGTTCTCACCTCCACTCCGTCGGCGCCTTCGTGGTGACCAGCAAGTGCGAGAACATCGAAGCGGCCCTCAGGTGGGTAGACTACTTCTACACTCCCGAAGGGATCATCTTCTACCACTTCGGCGTGAAGGACGAGACTTATGTGGAGAACGAGGACGGCAGCCTGTCCTACGCCCCCAAGTACCTTGAGCAGATCACCGGCGACGTGAGCTACGACGAAGTCGCTTCCCAGGTCAGCCCCTGCATGGGCGGCAACAACCCCTCCATGATGGCTTACCCCGGCTACTCCGGCATGGAGCTCACTCCCATCCCCATGGCCAGCGCGGCCGCGCTGCTGCCCTACACCTCCGACATCATCTGGCCTATCCTCACCTACACCGATGAGGAGCTGGCCGTGGTCAACAAGGAAGGCAGCGACCTGAACAGCTACACCAAGCAGACCTGCACCGAGTTCCTTACCGGCGAGCGCGAACTCACCGACGAGGAGTGGAATGCCTATGTCGCCCAGTGCGACGAGATCGGCCGCGGCAAGATGCTTGAGACCATGGAGAGCGTCATTGACCGTGTAGAGACCGTCATAGGCGCCAGGTAATATCCCTTATGCGGCGCGGCGAAGCGTTTTCGCCGCGCCCTTCTTAACTGACTCGCGCGGAATGAGCGAGAGCCGGAAAGGCGGTGGAAGCATGCAGAAAAGACTAATCACCCGGTCGGTAAGGAAGTATTGGGACCTGTACCTGATACTTCTGCCCACGGTGGTCTACTTCATAATATTCAAGTACCTGCCCATGGTGGGGCTCACCATGGCGTTCAACGACTATATGCCGAACCTCGGCTATTTCGCCAGCCCGTACGTGGGTCTGGGCTTCTTCTACCGCTTTTTCAGCTCCTACTTTTCCCTTACGATCATATTCAACACCCTTATCCTGTCGGCGCTGAATCTGCTGTTCACGTTCCCCCTGCCCATAGTGCTCGCGCTGCTGCTCAACGAGATGCGCACCAAGGGCTACAAAAAGCTGATCCAGACGGTCACTTACGCCCCCCACTTTTTAAGCACCGTGGTCGTAGTCGGCATGATAACCGCTTTCTGCTCCCCCAGCTCGGGCGTGGTGAACGACATAATCAAGTTTTTCGGCGGCGAGCCCATATACTTTATGGCAAAAAGGGAATGGTTCCGTCCCCTGTACATAATCTCCGAGGTGTGGTCCACCATGGGCTGGAACAGCATCATCTTCCTGTCCGCCCTGACGGGCATAGACCAGCAGATGTACGAAGCCGCCAAGATAGACGGTGCCAGCCGCCTGCAGACGCTTAACCGCATCACCTTCCCCTCCATACTGCCCACCGTGTCCATAATGCTGATAATCAACTGCGGACACGTGATGAGCCTGGGCTTCGAAAAGGTGTACCTGATGCAAACGGACCTGAACCTGGACGTGTCCCGCGTTATATCCACCTACGTATACGAACAGGGCATATTGAAGACCGAGACCTCCTACTCGACCGCCATAGGACTTATGAACTCGGTGGTCAACTTCATACTGGTGGTAACGGTGAACGCCATATCCCGCAAGGTCGGGGAGGTGAGCTTATGGTAAAGGACGAAAGACTTTCCCGGTCACGCGGCATCCGGGACTCCCGGGGCGACCGCGTGTTCGCCGCGGTAGTGTACATACTGGTGACGCTGATCCTCATCCTGGTGTCCTATCCCCTCATCTATGTGGTGTCCGCCTCCGTTTCCAACCCCCTGGACATAATCACAGGCAAGCTCATACTCTTCCCCCGGGAACTGTCCGTCCGGGCGTACCAGGCGGTGTTCCGCAGCAAGGACCTGCTTACGGGCTATAAGAACACCGTCATCTACGCCGTTGCCGGCACCGCAATAAACATAGTCCTCACCACCACCGGCGCCTACGCCCTGAGCCGCAAGGACATGTGGGGGCGCACCGCCGTGACGTTTATGATCTCCTTCACCATGTTCTTCGGCGGCGGCATGATCCCCACTTACATAGTGGTCAAGAACCTGGGGCTGCTCAACTCCTTCTGGGTAATGGTGCTGCCCGGCGCGATCAGCGCCACCAACCTGCTGATAATGCGCAACTACTTCGCCAACTCCGTGCCCCAGGAGATAATCGAAGCCGCGTACATGGACGGCTGCTCCAACGTGGGCACGCTGATAAGGGTAGTGCTGCCCACCTCCATGAGCATAGTGGCGGTCATGGTCATATTCTACCTGGTGGGCCACTGGAACAGCTACTTCTCCGCCCTGCTCTACTTAAGCACCCGCTCGAAGTACACCCTGCAGGTGTTCTTAAGGGAGATACTGATTAAGAACGACTACGGCGACATGGGCACCGGCGGCGAAGCCTCCTCCGTGGAGATGACGCTTCTGTACGAGTCGCTCAAGTTCGCGGTCATAGTAGTCTCCACCCTGCCCATGATGCTGTTCTACCCCTTCATGCAGAGATATTTCGTCAAAGGCGTCATGATGGGGTCCATCAAAGGTTAACGACCAATCCAAACGCGCGGCGCAAGCTGTCGCTCAGGAGGCAAAAATGTCCACCTTTTATCAACTTGAAACTGATTTCCGCTATGTAAACTGCGGCATGTGCTGGGTTCTGAAACTGGACGACGGCACCCTTGTGGTGGAGGACGGCGGCTTCTTCGCCCCCGGTCAGGCGGAGGCGCTGCACGACTTCTTCGCGTCCGTGTGTCCCGGAGGCATCCGCATCCGCGCCTGGCTGTTCTCCCACGCCCACCAGGACCACATCGGCGCCTTCATAAACTACGTGCGCATGTACCCGGACACGGTGATAGACGAAGTGCGCTATTCCTTCCAGCCCTACGACTTCACGGGCGTGGACGATTTCTGGCAGGACAGCGACCCCGCCACTTTCCGGGAATTCTACACGGTGCTCAGGGAGCTGCCCCCGTCCACGCGGATACTGGAGCTGGAAACGGGCGACGTCTTAAAGTACGGCGAAGCCGAAATCGAAGTTCTTTACACCTATAAAGACGCGAAAGAGCCCATCACCAACTTTAACGACAACTCCGCCGTGCTGATGCTGAAAGTCAAGGGCACCCGCTTCTTCTTGCCCGGAGACGCCGCAAAGGTGGCCGCCCTGTCGCTTCTGGAAAAACCGGAGAAACTGGTCTGCGACTTCACCCAGGTCGCCCACCACGGTTTCAACGGCCTGCCTGCAGAGGTCTACGCCGCGAACAGGGCCGCTTATTCCATCTGGCCCATGCCTCACTACGAGTGGGACCGCAATCTGCCGCGTCCCGCCAACACGTTCGTAGCCGAAAACACCAAAGTCATCACCTGCGCGGACGGCACGCTTGAGATCCCCCTGCCCTTTGCGGGAGAATACAAAATCCTGCCCCGGGTGTTCCCCGAGGCGGACGAAAACAACCCCCTGTACATCACCGCCAAGATCACTAACCCCGTGCTCAAGTTCAATTAACAACGTACAACAGAGGCGGCGCAGATTGCGCCGCCTCTGTTTTTTATCCGCCTTTGACAAAGAGCGGATTCTTCCCGCCTTTTTGACCGCCCGCGCGTATCTTGATCTGTGATCGCCCAAGTAACTAACGGGAGCCTGCATGAGCGCGGACTCCTTTTTTGATGCCCGCCGCGAACGAAGCACAGAAAAGGCGCCCCGAAGGGCGCCTGTAAAAGCGGTCGGTTCAAAAGCGGATCACAGTCCCAGCTCGGACGCGTACTCGTCCAGTTCTTTCCGGTTGCCGTACACGAAGTGGTCGGGCTTGATCTCGCTCCACACGGGCTTGTCCACGGAGTAGTCGTGCACCGAGGGATCGTACACCAGCAGCGACTTCACCCTTTCCACGTAGGGATTGGGGTTGGGCACTGCGGACAGGAGCGCCTTGGTGTAGGGATGCAGCGGGTGGGCGAACAGTTCCTCCGCCTCCGCCAGCTCCACTATCTGGCCCTTGTGGATGACCGCGATGCGGTCGGAAATGAAGCGTACGACGCTCAGGTCGTGGGCGATGAACAGGTAGGTCAGGCCTCTCTGCTTTTTGAGCTCGTTGAGCAGGTTGAGCACCTGGGCCCTTATGGACACGTCCAGCGCGCTGATGGGCTCGTCCGCCACGATGAACTCGGGCTGCATGATCAGGGAGCGGGCGATGCCGATGCGCTGCCTCTGGCCGCCGGAAAACTCGTGCGGGAAGCGGCTGGAGAACTCGCTCAGCAGACCGACTTCTTCCAGTGCCTTCTGCACCTTGTCCTGACGGTCGCGCTCGTTCTTGTACAGGTGATAGTTGATCAGGCCTTCGGACACGATGTAGTCCACCTTGGCGCGCTCGTTCAGGGACGCCATGGGATCCTGGAAGATCATCTGCAGGGAGCGGATCACCTTGGTGTCCATTTCCTTGGAGATCTTGCCGCTGATGCGCTCGCCCTTGAACAGTATCTCGCCCTTGGTTATGGGGTTGATGCGCACGATGGCGCGGCCGATGGTGGTCTTGCCGCTGCCGCTCTCACCCACCAGGGAAAGGGTCTCGCCCTTATAGATGTCGAAGCTGACGTCGGACACGGCCTTGAAACTGTTCTTTCCCTGCTTGAAGACCACATCCAGGTGCTGGACGGAAAGCAGCGCTTCACGGTTGTTATTCTCCATGCTTACTCTCCCTCCTCCATGTCGCCGTAGATCTCGACCATCTTCTCATGCAGGTTCTGGATATTCTTCGGGGCTTCCGTCTTCGGAGCCCTGGGATCCTGCAGCCAGGTCTTCGCGAAATGGGTCTCGCTGACCTGGAACATCGGCGGTTCCTCCTCCAGGTCGATGGCCATGGCATAGTTGTTCCGCGGCGCGAATGCGTCGCCTTTGATCTTGTTGTACAGGGACGGCGGCGTTCCCGGGATGGAGAACAGCTCCGTGCCCTTTTCGGTCAGCTGCGGCAGGGAGGAAAGCAACGCCCAGGTATAGGGGTGCTTCGGGTCGTAGAAGATCTCCTCAACCGTGCCCAGCTCGACGATCTGGCCCGCGTACAGCACGGCCACGCGCTCCGCTACGTTCGCCACGACGCCCAGGTCATGGGTGATGTAGACGGTGGTGAAACCGAGGTCATGCTGCAGGTCCTTGATCAGCCGGATGATCTGCGCCTGGATCGTCACGTCCAGGGCGGTGGTGGGCTCGTCGCAGATCAGGATCTTCGGCTGGCAGCTCAGGGCGATCGCGATAACGATACGCTGCCGCATACCGCCGGAATACTGAAAGGGATAATCGTCGAAGCGTTTCTCCGGCTCCGGGATACCGACCTTCGCCATGATATCCAGCGTCCGCTGCTTCGCTTCCGCCTGGGAGCACTTCTGGTGCTTCAGAATCAC
>JAEEGL015800948.1_pt1 | contig 47271 bp, 40 predicted proteins | sample 9134231 | NCBI WGS metagenome assembly JAEEGL01 (sample SAMN16246548, study PRJNA631951) | gut metagenome | biome: gut microbiome; feature: rumen; material: fiber-attached | host: Bos | place: Iran: Karaj | collected 2018-10
CCTGCGACCGCCACGCCTATCCCGACGTGATGGCCGTCATCGGGCGCATCGAGGACGCCGAAGGGCAGCCCGTAGCGCTGCCGCTGACCCTCGCAGCCTATGCCGACGGCGAGTGCCGCGGCGTCAGCCAGACCATCGGCGGCCGCCACTTCCTGAGCGTCCACGGACAGGGCGGAGAGACGCTCACGTTCAAGGCCTTCGACGAGACGGGCGCAGCCTACGACGTCAGTCAGTCGATGTCCTTCACGTCCGATGTCGCCGGCTCGCTCCGTCAGCCCGTCGCGTTCACCCTCGCGTCCACGCCGACCTCCATCGAGGTGGCCGAGGCCGCGGGCCGTGCCGCCCGTCCCATCGCCGTCTACAACCTCAGCGGACAGCGCGTAGCCGCCGATGCCAACGGCCTGCGCAGCGGCATCTACGTGGTGCGCCTCAGCGATGGTCAAAGCCGAAAGATATTGGTCAAATAAAAAGTATAGGCCGTACAATCTCTTACGAAATCATCACACAAATAATAACAATAAATAATCACGAAACGCTCTTCCGAATATAACTGCGTTATGAAAAGGATTCTCTCAACCCTCCTCCTCTCGATTGCCTGCCTCACGGCGGCTAATGCCACCGAAGGTGACGTCATCGAAATCATCTACAGCGGCTCGTCCGCTACTGTCATCAAGCCAGAGACGGCCGACATCAACGTTGTCACCAACGGCGCCCATGTCGTCGTGACGGCCTTCACCTCCACCGAGGAATACATCTACAAACTGTCCGGAGCGTCCACCGCTGGCTCATTCACCCTCACCGGCTCCTACAAGCTGACCCTTGAACTGGCGGGACTGACGCTGACCAACGCCACCGGCGCCGCCATCAACATCATGTGCGGCAAGCGCTGCGCCGTCGTCCTCGACGAGGGGACTTTCAATCTGATTGCCGACGGCAGCGGCGGCTCGCAGAAGGCAGCGATGTACTTCGATGGTCATCCTGAGTTCGAGGGAGGCGGCACACTCAACGTCATAGGCAACAGCAAGCATGCCATCTGTGCAAAGGAATACCTGCAGCTCAAGAAGACAACAGGTACCATCAACATCATGGGTGCCGTCAGCGATGGCATCCACTGCGGCAGAGGCCGTGTTGGTGAGTTCGAGAAGAACTTTTTCCAGATGAGCGGCGGTATTGTCAATATCGAGAACGTGGGCAGCGATGCCATCGATAGTGATGACTACGGACGCATGAACATCAAGGGAGGCGTCATCAATGCCGTTGTCAACGTCGACGAGGGCACGGGCTTGAAGTGCGACAGCATCTTCAACATGACGGGCGGCACGCTCAACCTCACTGTCAACGGGCGCGATGCCGAGGCTATCCGTGCCAACTACGCCGCATATCTGCTCGGAGGCGAAATTAAGGTCAACATCGCCGGTGATGGTTCGAAGGGCATCAAGTGTAAGAACAAGGTCATTGGGCAATCAACAGGCCCTGTATGGGATGGCGGAACGATCACGGTCGACAGCACCAACTGCACCTTCTACATCCATGCCAACAACCTCATCGACGAGGCGACGGGCGAGGAGACGAAGATACGTGCCATCAGCGCCGACAAGGATCTCATCCACAATTATGGCGACATCGAAATCTACGCCTACGGCACGCTCAGCAATCAGTTCCACTCCGACACGCAGGTCATTAGCAACGGCGGTTCGCTTACGATCCATCAGGCTCCTTGGAAATTCTACTATGCCGATTTCAAATATGACATGACTTCGTATGTAGGAATAAAGTTGGATGGCGAACTTGTGGATGACCTCAGCGGCTATGCCATCGGTGCCTTCATCGGTGACGAGTGCGTGGGCGTCGCCATCGACGACTATCTGCGTATCTATAGCAAAACGGCCGCGGCAGACAAGATTACGTTCAAGGCCTTTGACCTCACCAACGAGCGTCCGCTCACCGTCCTCTCCGCTAGCCGCGATGTCACCTTCGCCGATGGTGCCATTGTCAGCACGCCCGACGATCCGATCATCCTCTCGTGCCAGTTGCTCCGTGGCGATGTCAACGGCGACGGTAAGGTAACCATCGCCGACGTGACTGCCCTCGTCAACATCATCCTGGGCAAGGCCTCTGACATCTACAACGCAGCCGACGTCAACACCGACACTAAGGTAACTATCGCCGACGTGACGGCGCTCGTGAACATTATCCTTGGCAAATAATAAGAGCCTTCAGGTTCCTGAATCCAAAACGTGAATGAGATACGCCAAGATGCGTATCCTCTCATGAATAACAACGGCAGCTATGGTTTTCGAATCCGTAGCTGCCGTTATTCTGTAAACTTGCAAATCCTTAATTGCCGTTGCTCTGTCAGTTGACCTCGATGAGGACTTCGGAGAGGGTCGGGTGAATATGGACCGTCTCGCGTAATTGCTGTAACGTGGCACCGAGGGTGATGTAAGCGGTGACTTCCTGCACAAGGTCTGCTGCATGTGCACCGTAGATATGGCAACTGAGCAGGCGGCCTTCGCCAGGCTCGCAGCAGAGTTTAACCATTCCCTCAGTCTCGCTCATCGCAAGCGCCTTACCGTTGGCACGGTAGAAAGCTTTGTGACATTCGAAGGGTATGGCGGCTTCCTTCAACTGATCTTCGCTTGGGCCAACGCTGGCGGCTTCGGGGTTGGTGAAGATGGCGGCAGGCATGACGTCGAAATGGATGTGATCCTCGCGACCGAGGATGCGGTTGACGACGTGGTGGCCTTGGAACTCTGCCGCATGAGCCAGCATTTGGCGGCCGTTGACGTCGCCGATGGCAAAACATCTACCATTTGACGCTTTACAATTTATGATTTCAAAATTGTCATCGACAGGAATGGCGCCGTTGCGTTCCAAGGTGATGCCGAGAGCTTCGAGATTCAGTCCTTCTGTGTTGGGCTTGCGACCCGTTGCCATCAGCACAACATCGGCTTCTACACTTTCCTCTTGCCCTTTCTTGTTAGCAAAATAGACTGTGCCGTCGACAATACGCTTGACGCCGCATTGCATGTTGAATTGGATGCCTTGTTTCTCCATCAATTTACGCAGGCGCTTGGCGATGTCGCTATCGATAGCGGGCAGACATTCCTTCAGGAATTCCACAACCGTAACTTCAGAACCGAAGCGGTTGAAGACACAGGCGAATTCCATCCCGATGACTCCAGCTCCAATGATACATAGGCGGCGGGGCAGTTCTTTCAACGCGAGCAGGCCCGTGGAGTCCACTACGTAGGGGCTATCCGCGCCTTCAACAGGGATATACTTGGTCGAAGACCCAGTGGCAATAATGATGTTATCGGCCGAGTAGCGCTGACCACTGGGCGTCTCTACCGTGTGGGCATCGACGAAAAAGGCGCGCTCGCGCACAAGGGTGATGTTGGGGTGGGAGAGGAGTGTCTCCACGCCCGAGCGCAACTGTTCCACCACCTGAGGCTGGCGCTCAACGGCTTCAGCAAAAGTGGCCGAGTGGACATAGGTCTTGGTCGGGATGCAACCTACGTTGAGGCAGGTGCCGCCTACGTGCTGCTGCTCGAAGATGGTGACTTGGAGCCCGTTCTGAGCGGCATGGATAGCGGTCTTGTAGCCGCCAGGTCCAGCGCCGATGATAATCAGGTTGCTCATGCTTCCAAAGATTTCCAGTACGTAGTAATCGGATGCTTTGCTGCTAGCACGTCGTCCACGCGACCGATGGGGGTGTTGTGGGGAGCTGTCTTGACCAATTCGGGGTCGCTCTTGGCTTCGGCAGCTATCGTGTGCATAACGTCGATGAAGGCATCGATGGTCTCCTTGCTCTCGTTCTCCGTTGGCTCAATCATGAGGGATTCATGGAAGAGGAGGGGGAAGTAGATAGTAGGAGCGTGGTAGCCGTAGTCGAGCAGGCGCTTGGCAACATCCATCGTGGTGACGCCTGTGCTCTTGTCAACGAGACCGTCGAAGACCACCTCATGCTTGCACAGTCCCTCGATGGGAAGGAGGTAGTCGTCGCGCAGGCGTTCCTTAATATAATTAGCGTTCAGCGTAGCCAACGGACCTACGTTCTTCACGTTCTCGCGGCCGAGAGTGAGGATATAGGCATAGGCCTTCAGCATGACACCGAAGTTGCCGAAGAAGTTGCCAACGGAGCCGAGTGCACCTTCAGGCGCCTCTACATGGAACTGCTTCTCTTCGTCGTCGAAGACAACGCGGGGCGTAGGCAGGAACTGTTCGACTCCCTTGCGAACACCGACGGGACCGCTACCAGGACCGCCACCGCCATGAGGCGTTGAGAATGTCTTGTGGAGGTTGATGTGCATAACGTCGAAACCCATATCGCCTGGACGGCACTCACCGAGGAGGGCGTTGAGGTTGGCACCATCGTAGTACATCAGACCACCGGCCTTGTGAACCATCTCTGTGATTTCCAAGACGTGTGGCTCAAAGATGCCGAGCGTGTTGGGGTTAGTCATCATCATCGCAGCCACCTGGTTGCCCATCTCATCAAGGAGCTGGCGGACATGATCCACGTCAACGGTGCCATCGGCAAGGCTCTTGACTTCTACCACTTCAAGCCCACAAACAGCTGCGGAAGCAGGATTAGTGCCGTGAGCCGAATCGGGGATGAGTACCTTCGTCCTGATCTCGCCGTTTGCTTCATGGCAAGCACGAATGACCATCAAACCAGTTAACTCGCCGTGAGCACCAGCACAAGGATTCAGCGTAAACTCGCTCAGTCCTGCAAGTTCGGCGAGGGACTGCTGCAAGTTGAAATATACTTCGAGAGCACCTTGACAGGTTTCGGCTGGCTGCAAAGGATGCAGGCCGGCGAAGGCCTTCATAGCAGCAATCTCCTCGTTGATGACGGGATTGTACTTCATTGTGCAAGAGCCGAGAGGATAGAAACCGTCGTTAACGCCGAAGTTGTTGTGACTGAGATTAGTATAGTGGCGTACCACGGTCAGCTCGTCGCACTCGGGCAGACGGGCGGCTTCCTTACGACGCAGGGCTTCGGGTAGCTCGGCTGTGCTGTGGCTGCGGTCGTAGTCTTGAGGCAGAGAGTAGCCTTTGCGCCCTTTCTTCGAGAGCTCGAAGATGAGGTTTCCATATAATGTTCTGTTCATGCTCGTACCTCCTTATGATCTTTAATGATTTCTACCAATTCGTCAATCTCTTCGGGCGTGCGCTGCTCGGTGACAGCGAGCATGAGCGTCTTCTCGCCTACCTTCACGCCTGCGAGATAGCCGCATTCAGTGGCTTCTGCCAGGAGGGCATCGAGGTCGCCATCGTAGTCGATGCAGAACTCGTTGAAGAAAGGCTGGCCGGGGAATGTCTCCTTGAACTTGCCCGTAGCGAGGAGTTTGTCGCAGAGGCTGTGGGCTCCGGCGTAGCTCATCTCGGCAACTTCGCGCAACCCTTCCTTGCCCATGACGGCGAGATAGATGGTTACATAGAGCGCCATGAGGCTCTGGTTGGAACAGATGTTAGAGGTGGCTTTCTGGCGACGGATATGCTGCTCACGTGCTTGAAGCGTCAGCACGAAAGCGCGTTGGCCGCGGCTGTCGAGGGTCTGACCGACAATGCGGCCCGGCATCTTGCGAATGAGTTTCTCAGTGCAAGCCATGAAACCTACGCCAGGGCCGCCAAAGGTCATGGGAATGCCGAGGCTTTGGCCCTCGCCCACAGCGACATCTGCGCCCCACTCACCCGGAGTCTTCAGGATGGCAAGGTCGGAGGGATTGGCGTTGATGACGAGGATGCCCTTCTGTTCGTGAACTGCGTCGGCAATGCCCGTGAAGTCTTCGACGATGCCGTAGTAGTTGGGCTGCTGGAGGATAACGCCTGCCACACCACCTTCAGCCAGTTCTTTGTCGAGAGCGGCGCGCGAAGTGGCTCCGTTTTCAGCAGGAATAAGCTGAATGGGAATGCCGTGGAAATGGGCATACGTATCTACGACACGGCGGACCTTCGGGTCAACGGTCTCGCTGACCAACACGCGGGTAGCCTTCTTGGCGTTTGACCATGCCATCATGGCAGCCTCGGCGGTGGCGGTAGCGCCATCGTACATCGAGGCATTGGAGATTTCCATACCCGTGAGTTCAGCTATCATGGACTGATACTCAAAGATATAGTGAAGCGTACCCTGCGAGATTTCGGCCTGATACGGAGTGTAGGAAGTCAGAAACTCAGAGCGCTGGATAAGATTCTGTACGACGCTGGGCGCGTAGTGGTCGTAGCAACCGGCACCGGCGAAGCAGATGAGCTGCTGGGCGTTCACTGGATGTGTCAGTTGCTCAAAGAAGAGACGCAGGTCGGTCTCGGAGAGCGCATCGGGCAATTCGTAGTCGCGGCGGAAACGAGCAGCCTCGGGCACATCGGCGAAGAGGTCGTGAACAGAGTCGACGCCACAAGCCGCCAGCATCTCCTTCAGGTCTTCTTCGGTATGAGGGAAGTATTTAAAATTCATAAATTATAAAATGATAAAATTCAAAATTATAAAATGATAAAATTATAAAATGATAAAAGTAAAGGAGGGGTGAGGATTAGTTGGCCTCACCGTTCTCCTTAGTTTTCTTGATGATGTTAATAAGTGTGCCTATGAGTTTCTTTCAAGAATCTGTTTAGTTTGATGATTCTCAATGCAAAAGCCTTACTTAATTCGTAAATCAGATTGTCACGTCCCACTTACTTTTATAATCTTATAATCTTATATTTTTATAATTTTTTTATTCACAATGCTTCTTGTAGGCTTCCACGTCCATCAGGTTGTCAAGCTCAGTGGGGTCTGAGAGCTGGACTTTGATGATCCAGTTGGCGAAAGCGTCCTTGTTGAGGAGTTCGGGCTCGTCCTCGAGGGCTTCGTTAACCTCGACGACGGTGCCGCTGACGGGCGAGATGAGGTCGCTGGCAGCCTTAACGCTCTCGACGGCGCCAAACTCTTCGCCTGCGGTGACTTCATCGTCTACTTCGGGCATGTCAACATATACGACATTGCCCAATGCATGCTGAGCGAAGTCTGAAATACCAATAAAACCAAATTCGCCTTCAACGCGAATGTACTCGTGTGACTCGCTGTAATAGAGTCCTGCTTCAAAGTTTGCCATAATTGTTTACTTTTTATAATGTTTATCATAGAATTTCTTTTTGACGACAACGCCCGGGAACGTCTTCTTGCGAATCTGAACGGCCAATGGGGTGCCGAGTTTGGCGTACTCTGTCTTTACGAGGGCCATGCAGACGCTCTTGTCGACGCTCAGACAGTGGTAGCCGGTAGTGACTTCGCCGACAGGCTCACCTTCGGGTGTGAGGACGGCGTATCCGTGGCGAGGAATAGCCTTATCGGCGAGTTCGATGCCTACAAGCTTGCAGGGCACTCCGTTGGCCTTCTGCTCTGCGAGAGCTTCCTTGCCGATGAACTCAGGCTTATCGAGTTTGCAGAACATGGACAGCCCCGCCATAACAGGGGAGATATCTGCGCTGAGCTCGTCGCCGTAGAGCGGCAGACCGACCTCGAACCGAAGCGTGTCGCGACAGCCAAGACCGCAAGGCTTGCAGCGTCCACTCGCGATGAGCTTGTCCCATGCCTGCTGCGTGAACTCATGTGAACCATAAATCTCGAAACCATCTTCGCCTGTGTAACCTGTACGTGAGATGATGATGGTTTCACCTTCGTCGCCTTCAGCTACTTCAAGCGTCTTGGCCGTGTAGAACTTCAGTTCCTGACAGGGCAAACCAAGGACTTCCTCGACGACGGCTTCAGCCTCTGGACCTTGGACGGCCAGCTGGCCGTAGTAGTCGCTTTGGTGGTCGAGCTTGATGTCGAAGCCTTCAGTCTGTTCAGTCATCCAAGCCACGTCTTTGTCGATATTGGCTGCGTTAATGACGAGGAAGAAATCGTTCTCGCCCATTTTATAAACCAGCAGGTCGTCGACGGTACCACCATTGGGATAAAGCATCATACCATAATATATCTGTCCGAGGGGCGCATCGGTGACGTCGTTGGTGAAGATGTGCTGGACATAACGTTCGGCATCGGGTCCCGTAATGCGCACTTCGCCCATGTGTGAGACATCGAAGACGCCGCAATGCTGGCGTACGGCATTGTGCTCGTCGGTGATGTTGGAGTACTGAATGGGCATGATGAAACCGCCGAAGGGTGACATCAAGGCGCCGAGTGTCACGTGGCGGTCATAGAGGCAGGTTTTCTTTTCCATGAGGTTGTAGTTATGTAATTGAAAGTTATGATTTCCTCGAGTTTGTTTTTACTGAGCGTTTAGAGGGGCAGTCGACCATAGATGAACGAAGGGTCAAGGTATTCGCGCTCTATGGACGCGATGGCTTGCACGTCTATACGTGTGAGCTGAAGCGAATGGTCGCATAGGCTTGAGCGTATATACGCGCAGAACGCTTCGATTGTAAGGCCGGTATGCTCGCGCAAGAGGGTGATGCGCTGTCGCACGCTCTCTACGCCGTGGGCGTCGAGTTTCGTCTGAGGCGGAGTAATGGCGCTAAGCATGTGCTGCATGTCGGTGTCAAAAAGCATTGTTCCGTGTACGATGCTATGGCCGGGGATATGGTAGAACGCGTTTCCAGAGACTTTACGTCCGCCAATGAGTACGTCGTTGTTCTCGGTCGAAGTGGCTTCGAGCCCGAGGTCGCGGAGCATCGCCGTCACCATGTCCATGTAACGGGTAAACGTCTTAACGACCTCGTCAGAGCGAGTGATATAGCTCATCATGACGTTTGAACGATCAGCATAGACGCATCCGCCTCCGCTCTTGCGGCGATAGAACTGGATGTCGTGGCGTCGACAATAGTCGAGGTTCACTTCGTTCTCAATGACTTGATGTCGGCCGAAGATGACCGTGGGTTCTACCTGCCAAGTGAAGAAGAGATCGTCGCCGTCGTTTTTCTCACGGGCCAAGTACTCTTCCATCGCCAGGTAGAAACTCAGGCGACGCTGTTGCGTACAGGGAAGGCTGACGTAAATCATTACTTTTTGGTCTCTGCGGCCACAAAAGTAGCAAATCTTTCCGACTCTTCCATCATCTTTATCACTTTTTTTCGCTTTTCGTGATGATTTCCGCTAAAGTTAGCGTATCTTTGTGCCCGAAATCCAATGATACGCCAGTTTTCATGCATACAATATACAACCAGATAGCCTATCTGATCGATTTTATATTTCAATTCCTTTCGCTGTTCTTCCGACATCCGCGGATGAAGTTTCTCCGTTTCGTGAAGGGACAGGAGGGATTGATGAAACTCATTATTGCCAATGAGCGGGCTACGGGTGATGAGCGTCCTACGTTGTGGGTTCATGCATCGTCGTTGGGAGAATATAATGTAGCAAAACCTATTGTCCGTCAGTTGCATGACTCGGGTCAGTGGCGCATAGTGCTTACTGTATTCTCGCCTTCGGGATTGGATTATCTGAAGCGCTATCGCCAGCTTGTTGACGCCGTCTATGCCTTGCCCTTGGACAAACCTCGTAACGTACGTCGGTTCCTGGACACCGTTAACCCTCAGCGGGCTGTGTTCATCATCTCAGAGTATTGGGTCAACTACCTCTATCAGTTGGGCAAGCGTGAGATTCCCACTTATCTAGTATCGGCCAATATCACTGAGCGTGCGCCGTTCATGCATTGGTATGGAGGCCTATGGCGCCGCCAGCTGAAGACCTATACGCATTTCTTCGTGTTGAATGAGGCCTCGCAGAAGCGTTTGCAACGACTTGGTTTCACGAACGTCACGGTGACTGGTGATCCGCTTTTCGACAATGCTCGCAAGGTTGCCCGTTCGCCCTACGAGAATGCCATCATCGAGCATTTCGTGGATGGCCGCGACGTGTTCATCGCAGGCAGCATCCATGACAAGCAGGACTTGGACATGGTCGCTACAGTAGCCAATCGCCATCAGGACACACGTTTCATCCTCGTCCCTCACGAGATTAGCCCCGAAGCCATCCTTCGCATTAAGAAACGTTTGCTCTGTCAGGCTCACCGCTATTCACATTGTACGCCCGAAACCGATTTCTCGAAGACGCAGGTGCTCATTATCGACTTCATGGGTGCGTTGGCTTCCATCTACCGCTACGCACGTTGGGCATACGTCGGAGGTGGCTTTACACCCTATCTCCACAGCATCATCGAGGCCACGGCCTATGGACTCCCCGTCGCCTACGGACCTCGTATCGAGCGTAAACCCACAGCTCAGGAACTGGCTGAGTTAGGTGTCGGGCGCATTGTCGAGAACGCCGAACAACTGGATGACTGGTTTTCAGAACTCAAAAACAACCAAAAGCGCCTTGACAAAATAAGCCGAACTGCTAAGGATTATATGAAGCGGCACGAAGGCGCTACCGAGGCCATCGTTGCCACTATTTCTGCCAATGAAAGATAAAATTCTCTACCGCATCTATCTCTGCATCTTCGGCTCATTGGCTCGACTGCCCTTGTCGTGGCTCTTTGTGCTGAGCGATGGGCTGTGCTGGTTGATGATACACGTCCTACACTATCGTCGCCGTGTCATTCGCAAGAACCTCCTACGCGTTTTCCCCAATGCATCAGATGCTGAGCGACACAAGATAGAGGTCGCTTTCTATCGACACCTCTGCGATCTCGTGTTTGAGATCATCAAACTCCTCCATATCTCAGATGAGGAGATGGCCAGTCGTGTAGAACCCGAAGGCGTAGAACTTGTAGATCAATGTGCTCGCGACGGCGTGCCCTGCTTCATCCTTTTCGGACATAGTGGCAACTGGGAATGGGCAGAACAGATGTATAAATTCTGTACAGAGCCCCTCACGTTTTGTCAGGTATATCGTCCTCTCCGTGACAAGGCGTTCGATGCCCTCTTCCTGCGTCTGCGCGAGCGTTTCAATAGCATCAGTATCCCTCAGAAGCAAGTGCTGAGAACCGTTCTGCGCTTGCGACGAGAGGGCAAACCTTTCCTCGTGGCCTTCAACTCCGATCAGCATCCCAACAGTGATGTTATGGTGCATTGGACCACTTTCCTTGGCCAAGACTCCGCTTACATCACAGGTGCCGAGGAAATCGGTACTAAGATAGGTGCACGCTTCATCTTTATGGACTTTGAGCAGCCCCGTCGTGGTTATTATCGAATCTCACTGCGTAAAATCGAGCCTGCTGAAGGCGAACGCTTTCCCTATACCATCTCTTACCTTCGTATGCTCGAAGCCTCCATTTTGCGGCAGCCGGAGCTCTGGCTATGGTCGCATAATCGGTGGTACATCACTCGTGAGGAGTACAATCGCCGGCAGGCGCAAACATCCAACCCTCGCCTTGCTGAAGATAACTAAAGCTACGGATGGTTTATAGAATGCTAACAGTTAAACGATAACGAATATGAACATTATCTGTGTTATCCCCGCCCGCGGCGGCAGCAGCCGTTTCTTCGAGAAACCACTGGCGCTTATTTTGGGCAAACCTATGATTCAGTGGGTTTACGAGCATTGCAAGGCAGTGCCTGAGTTCAGCGAAGTATATGTCGCCACGGATAGCGACCGCATCCGCGAGGCTGCCGAAGCCTTCGGGGCGAAGGTTGTCATGACGCGCTCCGACCACGACACGGCCACCGAGCGCCTTTATGAAGTATCCACCCGCATTCCCGCCGATCTCTACGTGATGGTCAATGGTGACGAACCCCTGCTCACGCGCGAAGCCATCATCCAGTGCATACCAGCAGAAATCAAAGAGGGCGAGCTCTATGTCTCGAACCTCATGACAGATTTCGAAAATCCCGTAGAAGTGGTCGATGCTACGAACCTAAAGATTGTCACGGCCAAAGACGATCGTTGTCTCTTCATCTCGCGCTCGCCCATTCCTTACCCTAAGGGTGCGATGGATTATGTCTTCCATAAGTTCGTTGGCGTGGGTGCCTTCAACCGCAAGGCGCTGGACTTCTATCATACGACGCCCCGTGGACCCATCGAGAAGATTGAGGAGAACGACTCGTTCCGTTTCATCGAGAACCACGTACCGATTTATTATTACAATGCTCACTGTAAGAGTCTCAGCGTCGACACCCCCAAGGATATCGCCGGTGTGGAGCACTACTTGCGCAGTTTGGATTAGGTGTCAAGCGACGATTGTTTAGTTGTGGCAACTCATATCATCTTCCTTCACAAGCACTTTCCTTTCGGAGGAGCCGAGCGCGTGACGATGGATATTGCCAACGAGCTTTGTGCTCATGGCTATGAGGTCACGGTGATGGCCACCGAGCATCATCCCGAGGCATACCCCGCTGGTTCGCAACGTCGTTTCAACGTCGTAGAGCTGCCGCATGGCAATGTCAAGTACTCCCCTCGTGTGGCCCGATTCGTTCGCGATTACATTAGGGAGCACGCGGTCAGTGCTTTCGTCAGTTATCGTGAATTGCTCTATGCCTCTTGGCTGAAGCGCCAGACAAGCGCCGCCTACATCTTTGCCCTGCAGAGCATGCCTTTCTACGAGATGAGCCACGCCTCTTGGATTGCCCGTCAATTTTACTTGAACAAATATCGCCGTATCCTTCGCACTGCCGATGCTTATGGCGTGCTCTGCGAAGGTAATCGTCGTCGGCTCATCAGCACTCTGGGTCTGGCCGATGAATCAGCAAAAATATATGTGCTGCCTAATTCCATTGCGCCAAAGCAAAACAGGGTCTTGGAAAAACGTAAGGAAGCGATCTTTGTCGGCCGACTCTCACGCCGCGACAAACGCGTCGACCGCCTGCTCCGTATCTGGGCGGAGGCAGAGGTGCAGTTGCCCGACTGGACGTTGCGCATTATAGGTGATGGGCCTGAGCATCGAGCCTTACAGGAATTGGCGTCTGAACTGCACTTGCAGCATGTTCGTTTCGAAGGCTTTCAAACAGATGTGCAGCCTTACTACGACACGGCTTCTGTTCTTTGCTTGACCTCGTCTTTCGAAGGATGGCCCCTTGTCGTAGCTGAGGCGCAAGCCAACGGCGTTGTACCAATAGTTTTCAATAGTTTTGATTCTGCTTCGGAAATCATAAGTTCTTCAGATGAGGGCGTACTCGTGTCCCCCTTCGACGAACATGCCTTTGCACAGGATTTGATTCGTCTTGCCCAAAACACTGAGCGACTGAAGCGAATGAGCAAGGCCGTTGTAGCGAAAGCATCTTCCTATTCCATCGCCCGAACCTTTGAGTCCTGGCAGAACATTCTAAAAAGAGTAGTCTCGTAAATCTTTAATCTGTAAATATTTTAATTAGTGAACGTTCTCGTTTTCCGTCTCTCCGCCCTTGGCGATGTTGCCATGACCGTCCCCGTTGTCTACAGCGTGGCGCGTGCCTATCCACAGCACACGTTCGTCGTGGCCACCTCCGCTTTTACGGCACGGCTGTTCATCCATCCGCCCGTGAATGTGCAGGTCCTCGCCTTGGCCAAGGAAGAGATAAGGATTACCCGGCTCCTTCAGCGCTTTCGCCGTCTGCACATTGACGTTGTTGCCGATCTACATAACGTCCTTCGCTCGTGGCTCGTTGATACTTATTTCCGTCTGCATTTAAAGCCAGTGGCCATGCTCAATAAGCATCGTAGCGAACGCCGTGCCATCCTCCACGATCATGCCCGCTCGGCCACGCCTTTTGTCGACCGCTATTTCGACGTCTTCGCTCGTTTGGGTATGCCCACTGAGCGTCAGTTTACTACGCTTTTCACAAATGGCTTGCCCCCTTTGCCTTCGGGCCTACCCGCCAAGGCCACTGAACAGTGGGTTGGCGTAGCGCCATTTGCACGTTACCGCTCCAAAACGTATGACGAGGCCCAGATGCGTGAGGTGGTTGTTCAGCTTGCGGCGCGCCCTCGCAGCCGTGTCTTCCTCTTCGGAGCCCGTGGCCGTGAGGAGAAACTACTGCATCAATGGGCTGACAAGGCCGACAACGTCTTTGTCGTGGCCGGCTGCCTGCAACTCGAGGAAGAACTTGCGCTCATGGCCCATGTTGATGTTATGTTAACCATGGACTCCGCCAATATGCATATGGCCTCGCTCGTCGGCACACGCGTCGTCTCGCTTTGGGGAGGTACTACGCCCGCTTGTGGTTTCCTCGGCTATGGACAGTCGCCCTCCGATGCCCTCACGGCAGGACTCTCTTGCCAACCCTGCAGCATCGCTGGTTCCGACCGCTGTCCGCTTGGCCACATGCAATGCACCCGTTCCATTCCCGTTCAGCAGATAATCCAGAAAATCATCTCGTCCTTATGATTGTTGAAGCACTCTTTTGTCCACTCCTTCGCTATCTTCTCTTCATTGGCCTCCATTTCCTGATCTTTGTGGCCTTTTTCGTGTTCGTGCAGCGGCCTCTGTTCATCGCCTACAACCGTCGTGTCAACGATGCTGGCATGACGCAGCAGGACCTTTTGGACATCTATCGCCACGGCTTGCGGACAGACTTGAAGGTAGCTGCATACGTCACATCCCCTCCTGTTCTGATGCTTTGGGTGTTTGCTCATGCGCCGTTCTTTGATGTCACCCGATGGTTGGCGGTCTATGATGTCATGATCGTCGTCGTCGTCGTGTTGCTCTCTCTCGCAGACACCGCCCTCTACCGTTCTTGGCAGTTTAAGATTGAAGCCTCTGTGCTCCATTACCTGCGTTCGCTCAAGGGCGCTTTCGCCAGCGTCTCTGCCACCTATATCCTTGTTGCATTGTCGGGCATTGCCTTGCTCGTGGCGCTGCTCCTTGCTGTGTTGCTTCCGTTGAATAGCGCCTTCCATCTCACTAGTCATCCTGTGGGCGACGTGCCTTGGTGGGGGCACTTTGTCATCGTCCTCGTGAACCTCGTCGTCGCCGGCGTCTTCTTCTGCATCATTAGAGGGCTCCGCCGCCGCCCCGACACACCCGTCAACGCGTTCTACAGCCGCAATCAGTTCTTCAATCATTCGGCCGTCAACCCCGTCTACAACTTTATCTATTCGTTGTCCATCAAGAGCGATTTCGGTAGTCAGTTTCAGGAGTTTGATCCAGCGTTCTGCGCCGAGCGATTTGCCCCGCTCTTTCCTACGCAGGGCGTTCCGCAGTTGAAGTTGCTGAACACCGACCGTCCCAACATCCTTATTGTCGTCTGGGAGAGCCTCTGCTCGCGTTTCATCGAGTCGCTGGGTGGCAAGCCGGGTGTAATGCCGCAGTTCGACCGTGTGGCACGCGAGGGCGTTTACTTCACCAACTGTCATGCAGCCAGTTTCCGCACCGACCGTGGCCTTGTTGCCATCCTCAGTGGCATCCTCGGTCAGCCCACGACAAGTGTTATCCTCAACACCAGCAAATTGCCGCATCTGACCGCCTTACCGCGTACGCTCAGAGACGTAGCGGGCTACGAGACGATGGCCGTGCACGGTGGCAACCTCAATATTTTCCATAAGAGCGACTACTATTGGGCTTCTGGCCATGACACCCTCGTCCAGCAAAAGGATTTTCCTGCCGATGCGCCCACCATCTCCTGGGGCGTCCATGATGGCTACGTCTTCGACTGGCTGGCCGACGACATCATCTCCAAGGCTGGAACGGATCGCCGTTGGTTTACTACCTTTCAGACCCTTTCGTCCCACGAGCCGTTCCGTGTGCCCTACGACCGCATCAAGGATAATATGGTCGATAATTCATTCGCCTACGTCGACGATGCCTTCGGACGCTTCGTCGATCGCCTCAAGGCTTCTCCGGCATGGAAGGACTTGCTTATTGTCGTCACTGGTGACCATGGCGTTAACCTCGAGTATATCGGCGATCAGGCCAAAAACCCGCATATTCCCTTGCTCCTGCTCGGAGGTGCCGTCCGTCAGCCGATGACCATCGACACGCTCATCAACCAGACCGATATCGCCGCTACCCTCCTTGGGCAAATGGGACTGCCGCACGACGAATTCATCTTCAGTCGCGACGTCACGGCCGACACCTATACCTATCCCTTCGCTTTCCACACTTACAACAACGGCTTCGTTTTCCGCGACGCGACAGGCATGACCCATTATGACAATGCTTCTGAAACTGCCATCGAGGGCGACGATCCCAAGCGCATCGAGACCGCCAAGGTCATTCTGCAAACGCTCTACTCCTATCTCGCGAAAGTATGAAACGACTGCCCCTTCACGTCATCCTGAACCTCCTGCTGGTCTATATTTGCTACGAGGTCTGTCGGCTCGCATTCCTGGCTGAGAACTGGGCGTTGCTGAGCGCTAACCTTTCATGGCACTCCTTCCTGACGATGTCACGCGGAGGTCTTCTTTTTGATACCGCTGCCATCTGCTTCACCAATAGCCTCTATCTGTTGTTAGCTCTCCTTCCTTTCGGCCAGGGGAGGCGTGCCTTGCGCATAGCCGCCAAATGGTCATTTCTCATTCCGAACACGATTGCCGTGGTGGCTAATCTGATGGATTCTGCCTATTTCTCGTTCACGCAGAAGCGCGTCACGGCCAACGTCTTTGCTGAATTCGAGAACGAAGGCAATCTTGGCAGCATCATCGGTGTCGAGTTCATCCATCATTGGTATTTCGTCCTTTTGGCCGTCGCGCTCATCGCGCTACTGTGGAAGGGGTACAGAGAACGAGACGTTGAAGCGGATGCTAGGAGTAATCGTACGTCGCTCGTCGTGGATATCGTCATTTTCCTCCTCGCTATTGCACTCTGCATCGGCGGCATGCGTGGAGCCCTCTTCCGCACCGCCACTCGTCCGATTACACCGAACGACGCTTTCCGTTACGCCCGTCAACCCATTGAGACCAACGTCATCCTCAACACGCCTTTCAACATCATCAAGACACTCAAGCATAAGGGTGTCAAGACGCCTACCTATTTCGATCGTCAAGCCGAGCTCGACAGCCTTTACATGCCTGTCCACATGCCTCGTCCCGATCGCGTTGAACGCCGTAAGAACGTCGTTGTACTCATCGTTGAGAGCTTTGCTGAAGAGTTTATAGGCTCGCGCAATCGCTACCTCGACGGCGGCACCTACCGCGGCTACACGCCTTTTGCCGACTCGCTCCTCTCGGTCAGCCTGACGTGGCGTTCTACCTTCTGTAATGGTTGGACCAGCATCGACGCTATGCCTGCCGTACTGGCCTCCATACCGCGTATGCACGACGCCTTCGTTTTGTCCACCTATTCGCTCAACCACATCAACAGCCTCGCCACCGAGCTCCGTCATTGGGGCTATCACTCTGCTTTCTTCCACGGAGCCGAGAACAACTCCATGGGTTTCCGCTCCTTCGCTCGTTCCGCAGGCTTCGATGACTATTTCGGTCGCGATGAGTACTACGCCGACACGCGTTTCGGTGGCAAGGCCGACTTCGACGGCACCTGGGGCATTTGGGACGAACCCTTCCTTCAGTTCTTCTGCACGAAGATGACCGAGATGACGGAGCCTTTCGTCACGGCTGTCTTCACCCTCTCGTCTCACCATCCCTTCGCCGTCCCCGATAAGTACAAAGATGTCTTCAAAGACGAGGGTATCCACGCCCTGCATAAGTGCATTCGTTACACCGACAACGCCCTGCGTCAATTCTTCGCTTCCGCTCGTCAAGAGCCGTGGTACGAAAACACTATCTTTGTCCTCTGCGCCGATCATGCCAGCAGTAAAACCACTCACGACGAATATAAAACCGAGTTGGGCCATTTCCGCATTCCCATCCTCTTTTTCGACCCCACGGGCGAGCTTCCGCGAGGTTGTGTCGAAGGCATCGCGCAACAACTAGACATTATGCCTACGCTCTTGGGCTATCTTGGTTACGACCGTCCGTACGTAGCCTTTGGCAAAGACCTTCTCGCTACGCCGGCCGACTCAACATGGGCGTTCAACAACTTCAACATCCCCCAACTCATCAAAGGCGACCACCTCCTGCAGTTCGATGGGCAGCAGCCTACAGGCTTTTTCCGCTACCGCAGCGACAGTCTCCTGCATCACAACCTTGTTGGCTCCTTGCCCGAGGAGAAAGCGATGACACGCCAACTCAAAGCCATTCTACAGGCTACCACTGAGCGCCTGAAGAACAACGAAATGGTTGTTCCCACCGAATAGCCATCGCGGAAGAGTTTTTGCCACTTCGTCACGATAACAGTGCAGATGATCAAGCCGCCACCAGCATGAACCCGTTGGTGGCGGTATGCTCCTATTGACAAATACATACGGACGAAGAGCCCTTCACGTATATACGTTCAGCCCTTTACGTATATACGCTCAGCCCTTCACGTACTATACGCTCAGCCCTTCACGTACTATACGCTCAGCCCTTCACGTATATACGCTCAGCCCTTCACGTACTATACGCTCAGCCCTTCACGTACTATACGCTCAGCCCTGTACGTATATACGCTCAGCCCTGAAGGTATATATGTGTAAAGCCGAAGGAAATCCTTTATCCAACCGTTATCTCGCCACAAAGGGCGCGACTCATCTGCGCGCGGATGAGGGCGGTATCGGTGGTATGCCCCATGAGATGCATGAGCTTAGCTACTGCACATTCTACGGTACCGTCGAAACCACTGATGACACCTGCGTTCTGCAACAGGTAGCCGCCGCTGTAGCGGGCCATTTCGACAGGGCCAGCGGCGCACTGCGTGATGTTAATAATGGTGATGCCTCGAGCCGTGGCTTCGCTGAGGGCCTCCATGAGCCAAGGCTGTTGGGGTGCATTGCCGCTACCATAGGTGCGCATGACAATGCCGCGCAGACGAGGGGTGGCTAGCAGGTGGCGCACCGTGTCCTCTTCGATGCCGGGGAAGAGCGTGAAGACAATCACTCCGGTGTCCATGGCGAAATGGGGCTTCATCGGACGTGAATAGTCGGGATGCAGGATGAACTCGTCGTGGTAGACGATGCTCACGCCCGCGTCAGCCAGATGAGGCAGGTTGAACGTATCGAAGGCATTGAAGCCCTCGCTGTTGATCTTTGTGGCGCGATTTCCGCGCAGCAGCTTACCGCTGAAATAGATGCAGACTTCGGGCACGCGGGGGCGTCCGTCGGGGTGCTGGGCTGCAGCTATCTCGATGCTCGTGATGAGGTTCTCACGACCATCGGTGCGCAACTGGTTGATGGGCAGTTGAGAGCCCGTGAGGATAACAGGCTTTGTCAGGTTCTCAAGCATGAATGATAGGGCTGAAGCCGTGAAGGCCATCGTGTCGGTGCCGTGAAGGATGACGAAGCCGTTATAGCGGTCGTAGTGGTCCACGATAATCTGGACGATGCGAGCCCATAGTTGGGGCCTCATGTCACTGCTGTCGATGGGCTCGGGGAACTGATGCACGTCGATGGCCACGGGGATGGCGCTGAGTTCGGGCATGCTGGCAATCAGATGGTTGAAGTCCAGCGGTTCCAAAGCACCCGTAGAGCGATTGCATCCCATACCTATCGTCCCGCCCGTATAGATGAGCAGCACGCGGTTGGTAGTTTGATGTAGGTCATTCATTGGAGTTCGTATTGATTTCTGGGTGCAAAGATAGGAAATAAAACGATAACGATAACGAAAACGAAAACATTTTAACGATAACAATAACGAAAACGAACGCTCGGCGCTTCGACGCTTCGCCACTTCGAAGAACTTTTTTTGACGTGAGGCGAGAAAAACGTTCGTAGTTCGTGTCGGTGTTGCCGTTTTTTCCTTACCTTTGCGCCCATAAACGAGAAAAACTATATGGAATGAAACGTATTCTGTGTTTGTTTGTGACCATGATGGTGCTCGTGGCCTGCACGGATCTGAGTGATGTCGAATCGCGATTGGACAATCTCGAGGAGCGGGTCGACGGGTTGGAGGCTGCTGTAGCAGCGCTCCGCAAGGCTTATGACGAAGGACGCATCATCAGTGGGGTGACACCGACGTCGGATGGTTGGACAATCACGTTCTCAGATGAGTCTGCGATTGAATTGGTGAATGGACGTGATGGCGTTGATGGCAAGGACGGTCGTGACGGCGTTGACGGGAAGGACGGTCGTGATGGCGTTGATGGCAAGGACGGACGTGATGGCGTTGACGGCAAGGATGGTCGTGATGGCGTTGATGGTAAGGACGGCCGTGATGGTGTTGATGGTAAGGATGGAGCGGACGGCCATGATGGCTTGGATGGGACCAATGGCATCACTCCTTACCTACAAGTCGATGAGCAGGGTTATTGGTGCGTCTCCTACGACGATGCCTCGACCTTCACTCGGCTGATGGACAATCAGGGCGACTACATCCAGGCCCAAGGGGCACAAGGTGTTCAAGGTGAGCAGGGTGAGCAAGGTGAACAGGGAGAAAGTGGTGAGGACGGCGTCTCGCTGCGCGTAGTGGTCACTGATGACGGCTATTATGCCATCGAGAGCTATCGCGAGCAGCGGCCCGATGAGGTGATAGGCACGGTAAGAACGCCTTATCCAGCGAGTCGCGACCAGATCATTCAGTCGATTGTCGAAGACCCTTGGTCGCATCAGACCGTGCTGACGATGGCCGATGGGACATCCTATACCTTCGCCCACACTTACGTGACTCCCACCAGCATCGCGCTGTTGACGGTGCGCCCGTTATTGCTCAGCCCGAAGGGACGTGCCAGCGTGGAGTTCCGCGTGAATCCCTCGACGGCTATGCTCCTGTCCGAGTTGCAGACCGACCGCCTCATGTTGGAGTTGGATCGCGTAGGAACGCTCACGCGCAGCAGCTATGTCTCGACCCCAACGGCCTACCGCTTGGCAGGCGTGGAGCAGATCTACGACGACAAGGGCGTAAGGCGCGAAGGTCAGTATCGCGCTTGGATTGAAGACCTCGGACTGAATGAGGCTTACGACGAGGCGGTTGCCTTGGTGCTCACGGGCACCGATTTGCACGGTCAGGTGGCTCAAATATCATCGTCGGCTTTCGAAGTGAAAGCCAGCGGAGCCCTCTTGCTCTCCTTTGGCTTCAAGGAAAGCTTGAACAGCGGACGCATTGCGCGCGACTTGGTAGTCCCAGTGAATGGGCAGGAGGTCAGTCTGACAACGCCTTACATCTTTGATGCCTCGTCGCTCATCCCCACGTTCGAGACCAACGGCGAGCATGTCTTCGTAGGGCAACACGAGATAGCCAGCGGGCGCTCGGTGGTCGACTTCACGACGGCGCAGACGCTCCTCGTAGTGGGCGCTCACGGCGAAGAGGTACGCTATCGTGTCAGTATTCAGGGGACGGGCCTCCCCCTCGTAGAAATAGTAACACCCGATAGTGCCGTCATCGATAGTAGGACCGATTGGATGGAAGGCGCGCAAATACGTGTGCGCCGGGCCGATGGTAGCTTAGACATGGAGGGATCAATGGCCATCAAGGGGCGCGGTAACACCACTTGGAGCTATCCGAAGAAGCCTTTCTCGCTAAAACTTGACGAGAAGCAAAAGATATTGGGCATGCCCAAGGACCGACGATGGACCTTGTTGGCCAACTGGATGGATCGCACACTCTTGCGCAACGATGTCTGCTTCGAAGTGGCACGGCGTACGGAACTGGCTTGGACACCTCGTGGCGAGAGCGTAGAACTCATCCTGAACGGCGAGCACATGGGTACCTATTTCCTCTGCGAGAAAATCAAGATTGACAAGAATCGCGTTGACATCGCCGAAATGAGTTCTTTCGACATCTTGGGCAACGAGTTGACGGGAGGCTATCTGCTGGAGGTCGACCAGCAATATGACGAAGTGAATAAGTTCTACTCCGACACCTATATGATGCCATATATGATTCAGGAGCCAGGCCCCTCGACCCTCAACGACCAGCAGTTCTCGTACATTCAAGGATACGTGAACGAGATGGAAGCCTCGCTTAGTGACTACGACCGCCTCCTCAGACACGACTACGACAACTATCTCGATGCTGCTTCGTTCTTCGACTATTGGCTCGTCTATGAGGTGTGCAACTGTCTGGAGCCGAAAAACGGCCGCAGCTTTTTCATGTACAAGGATCGCGGCGACGTGATTAAGGCCGGTCCTGTATGGGATTTCGACTGGGGCTCATTCCGCCCCTATACGGAGTTGTATGTGCGCGAGACGTATTACCTTGCGCAACTGTTCCTCTCACCCCACTTTTGCGCTTTGGCCAAAGACCGTTGGCTGTTGCTGAAGCCTCGGCTGGAGACGATTCCCGACTACATCGACGAAGCTGCCCGGCACGTCCGCCTTTCAGCCCAGCTGAACGCAACGAAGTGGCCCATTTGGACGCGTGTGAATGGCGATGAGACAATGTCCTTCGACGAGGCCATCGAACGCATGCGCTCAGTCTTCGTGATGCGCATGCAGTTGGTGGACGAGTTCATTCAGGGTCTGCCTGGCTTCTGACGGAGAAGTTAAGTTCTTGAAGTGTCCTTCGACAAACTCAGGATGTGCGAAGCAAGCAAGTTCGAGCAAAGGAGTTCGTGAAACTTCAACGATGAATCCTTAACGTCCGAGGATGACGTTGACGAGAGCTGTCACATCGGCGATGGTGATGATGCTATCGTTGTTAAGATCGGCTATTAGCGAAGTGATGAGTGTGGGCGACAGTTGACCCAGTATAAGGTTGACCAGCGCGGTGACGTCAGCGATGGTCGTTTTGCTGTCGCGGTTGACGTCACCGAGAACAAAAGGGGTTAAACGGAAATTGTCGAAGAGCGTCCAGTCTCTGTCTACGAGTGTTGACTTCTTCACGCCGATGGTCAGAAGGCCGTCGGGGCCAACCTTCACCTTCAATCCTGCGGGGTAGAGACCAGCGCGAAGATAGGTGGCCGCCTGCTCCATCGAGTTGGGGATATAGCCTTGGCTGACGTTGACGCCTACAGGCCCTTTCTTGCCCGCCTCGTCGATGATAGAAGGCAGGGCCTTCGTTTTGCTCTCGACGGATGATGTCGCATAGAGCAGGGCATGCAGAGCCTCGGTGCCAGCGGCATGCGCGGCCGAGGCGTTCTCGGAACTGCCACTACGGTAAAAGCCTTGGCACGAGAGGATGTACTCGCCTGCGGGCAGACCTGTTAGTTCCTGCTTGAAATCGAAGTTGGCGTTGAATTTCTCTACCTCGTTGTAGTTGGCTGTCATGGACGTGCCGCTCCAGCCTGCCGTGCTATTGCCGTCGAAGGAGGGATTGACGATGTAGTTGGCCTCAGAAACGGGGAGGGTAGAGGCCTCGCTCTTGAGGATGCCGCCTTCGACAAACACGCGAACGGTCTGTCCTTGCGCGAGGTTGAGGCTGGCGGTGTAGGGCGTCCCATCGGAGAGGATGCTCACTTCGACGGTGCCATTGGCCGTTGCCGTGAGGAAGGCTGCCTCGTCGCTCTCAGGATCCTGCTGGGCCGTGACAGCGCTGCCCTTCACGAAGATCTTCAGCGCTTCACCCTCGCTGTTGTTGGTCGTGAGGGTGAAAGTGGCTGTGGCACTGCTGCCTTGGATGGTTGTTGCGACGGCGAAGACGGGTGCGCCCAGCGGGCAGGTGATGTCCGTGAGCGTGGCGGTCGTACCCGTGCCGTTGAAGTTGGCGAGCAGTAGGTAGTGAGTCCCATCGGGGTCGGCGGCGATGACACCGTTCCAACCCGTGGGCACGGCAGCAGTGAGCACCTGCAGGCGCGCGTGCATCTCGGCGGTTGTCGCGGCATCGATATTACTATAGTAGATGATGTTGCGACGGTCTACGGTGCCTCCATTGGTGAAGGTGCGACTGTCGGCGCTATAGGAGGGATAGAGCTTGGCCGTCATGATGCTGTTGTTGTTGGCACGGTCGCCGAATGCCATCTTCGTGCTACTGCCTGAGACGACGCCTACGGCATTGTCGATGTTAGCCCATGGCGTGTCGAACGTGCGCGGCGAAGAGCCGTCGAGCGTCTTATAGCCTTCATGATAATAGATCGTGCGCGAAGTCTTGGTCAACTCATCGACCGAGATGGCCAGCAGTCCCCCATATTCGCCTGTGATGGTGCCGTTGGCGAGGCCGCGCACCTCGTCGAGGTAGATGACGGCATTGCCTGAGGTGGAGTAGAGGGCGAAGCGGTTGTCCAGTGTTGAGCCGTTGGTATTCAACTCGCCGTTCATCGTATAGGCATCACCTTTCAGTTTGTAGATGCCTGAGACTACGGGCGTGGCGTCAGTGCTCTTGCCGCTGACCGTGTACCAGCCGATGAGGTTGCCGGTATTGTTGGCGCGGAAGGGGACGATGATCTTGTTTTTGTCAACCGAATTGGCGGCGATATAACCCGTATAGCTCTTGAGTCCATTGCTCCACGAGAAGGTGGTGAAACGGTCGCGCGTGAAGGCACGGACTACGTTCTGACAAGGTAGTATACGCGCCTCGCTGTGGGCGGCACGAAACGCCTCCCACGTCGGTGGGGTGAGGTCGGCCGTGCTATGCGTCAAGTGCATGAGGTAGGTCATCATCACCCGATGGGCCTCAACGCCCATGCGGCGGGCCTGAACGTCAGGGCGCAGCAGCCAAGACCCGTCCGTCGTCGTCTGCTGGCGAGCCTTGATGAACTTGTAAGCCAGATTCTCGAGCAACAGGGCGTTGGCATCGCGCTGGAAGCAGGCTTGCGTCGTATAACTGGTAATCTGGTCAAAGAGGAAGAGGCTCCAATCGTTGCCATTAGGCATCGCCAACTCGCCGTCGGTCAGTGCCAGCCAGTTGAGAACGTTGTCCATCACCTCTTGATTGTTGTGCATCAGCGCTTGCGTGTGCCAACGGTCGGTGTAGCCTTGCCCTGTCTGGAAGAGCTTGAGCGCTAAAGCAGCCTCGCCTAACTCTTGCATGACAACGTTCTGGTAACTGGTATGGAAGAGGTTGTGATTCTGTAGCGTATAGTCGTCGTAGAGGTTCTGTCCGGCATAATAATCGGCCACCGTCTTCGCATCGTACCAGTCATCGAGGACGTTGGTGTTCAGCGCGTCGTTGGGATGGCTATAGCTGTTGATGGCGAAGGCCCGTAGGCGGTCGAACCATAGTGGCGCCAGTTCGTCGTTGGGAAAGAGCCCTAAGGCAGCGGCCAGGACGTCGGCTTCCCAACCATTCTCCTCTGCTTTGGTGTCGCCAGCATAGCCGGTGGGAATAGTTCGGTTGAGCTCATAGTTGCATTCTGCTTTCAGCAAAGCGTAGATATAACCTTTCTGCGCATCGCTGAGCTTATCCCATTGGAAGAAAGCCGAGTAGGCTACTGACATGGCCCATAGTGAGCTCTCCCAGACATGGTCGCTGCCCGATGTGCTACCCCAGTAGTCGTTGCCCGAACACACCTTCAGTTTATTGGCCTTATGTGTGCTATAGGCAAAAATGAGCGTCTTGCGGGCAATCTCTTCCAATCTGTCCCAAGTCACGCCCGATGGGAGCGCTACGCCCGCTGGCTTGGCGTACCTGACAAGGAAAGCGCAAATCATCGACAAGTCGGCATTCGTGCGCACGCCTGCTTCATTGCTAGCCATCGTGCTCTCGCCCTTGAAGCAACCGCAAGCCTCAGCAATGCTATTGGGGGCTTTGCACTCCTGATAGTCGTTGACCAAATAAGTGCTGAAGTTGGCCAGCATCTGCAGCAGGTCATTCATCATCGTACTCTCGTCAACAAAGTCGCTGGTGATTACGCCTTCGGTAGGAGAGGTCAGATCTTGTTCGGTAGGCTCGGCGGGTTCCTCGTAGGTATCGGCTGTTCGAACGAGGGTTATGTTATCTAACATGACGCACGAACCACCGCTCAGCCATTGGATGTCGAAACCTATGGAAACCGTCTTAGGCTTTGACACGCCGAACTCCAACGTGCTGGTGGTCCAAGCCTTGGTCGTGAAGACGCCTGCAGAGCCTGCCTCAAAGGGGATGCTCATCGTCTCGCCGCCTGCCACCATCGTGAGGGTAGAAACGGCGCTATTGGCATAGCCTGTTCGCTGACGAACACTCAGCCGGTAGACACCCTCATCCAACGTGATATTCTGGCGTAATGAAGTGGATCCCGTACTCCAGCCCATTCGCAGGTAGTAAGCATAGCTGCCATCGGGGATGGTTGTTATCTTGCCAAAGTTGTTGTCGGCGTAGCAGTCCTTGCTGACGAGCAGTTCCGTCACATCAGTGCCGTTGACTGTCCAACCCGTAGGACTCGTAAGTGCCCACCCACGAAGGCCATCGGACGGATTGTTGACAAGCTCTAATCCGTTCGTGGCGTCCGCTTCGAAGGACGGATTCGTGAGATATATCGATGTAACATCTGTTTGTGCCCATGCGGTGGTAATGCCTATGACGGCCAGCAGCAATAAGGCGAGTGACTTTCTATGCATACTTCTTTAGTTAGTTTGTTGTGACTAATTTGGGGTCAAAGATACACATTTATTTATTATATAGCGTCTCAGAACGGCTAAAAAGCGCTGTCGGAGCATAAAAATTAGCTTAAAGCATAAATTTTTCACTCTTCACTTTGCCTCTTTTCACTTTTTATTGTACCTTTGCGCCCGCTTTCGGAGCACATCCCTGCCGCGAGGCAGCCCGTGTGATGGCGAATGAAGCAAAATTCATTTAGAGTAACACAAATTTTTAAAACAAATGAAGACAATTGAAATCAAAGGCACAGCACGTGTCGCCGGCGGCAAGAAGGCTGCCAAGCAACTCCGCAAACAGGGGATGATTCCCTGCAATCTCTATGGCGAACTCAAGGACGAGAAAGGCCTGCCCAAGGCTTTCGCTTTCGCCGTTAGTGAGGGCGAGCTCCGCAAGCTCATCTATACGCCCGACATCTACACTGTCAAGCTCGACGTCGATGGCAACCAGTGCCTCGCTATCCTCAAGGAGGCTCAGTTCCATCCCGTGAAGGACAACGTCCTCCACGTTGACTTCTATCAGATTACCGACGAGAAGCCTATCGTCATGGAAGTGCCCATCAAGCTCAACGGTCTCGCAGAGGGCGTTAAGGCTGGTGGTAAGCTCGCCGCCAGTGTCCGCAAGCTGAAGGTGAAGGCTGTTCACAGTGCCATTCCCGAGCGCCTCAATATTGACGTCACGCACCTCGAGCTCGGCAAGACCATCAAGGTGGCTGAACTCAAGTTCGAGGGCCTCGAGCTCGTCACTTCGCCCAGCGTCGTCGTTTGCCAGGTCAAGATGACCCGTAACGCTCGTAGCGCTGCTAGTGCTGAAGAGGCTGAGGCATAAAGAGCCCCACTCCCCCGACCTCCCGAGAGGGGGCAGATACCTTCAAGAATAGATATGAAGACGCAAGGAACACACCAAGGACTTTGCGTCTTCATCGTATAAATAATACAGCATTTCTCAAGAGATTCAACCCTCTAACCCTTCAACTCTTTACCCCTTATGTTCTCCTTCCTAAAAAAACTCTTTTCAAAGGATACTACTTCCCGCCCTACAAGGGAGGGGCAGGGGGGTGGGGCTACTCCTGATCAGGACAGACTGGGAGGAGAGTCCGAGTCTCTCTCCCCCATGGAAAAATTCCTTATCGTGGGTCTCGGCAATATGGGACCCGACTACGAAGGCACGCGCCATAATATAGGTTTTCGTATGGTTGATGCCTTGGCCGCTTCCGTCAATGAAGACAAAGGCAAAGAAACGGCCTGGGAGGACCGCCGCTATGGTTTCATCACCCGTATCAGCGTCAAAGGCCGACAACTCATTCTGCTGAAACCCACGACTTACATGAATCTCAGCGGTAATGCCGTCCGCTATTGGATGCAGCAGGAGAAAATTCCTTTGGAGCACTTGCTCATCTGCGTCGACGATATCGGTCTGCCTTTCGGACAGCTGCGCATGAAGCCCAGCGGTAGCGACGGCGGTCACAACGGACTAAAACATATCGCACAGATTCTGGGCACGCAGCAGTACGCTCGCCTCCGCTTCGGCATCGGCAACGATTACTATCCTGGCCAGCAGGTCGATTACGTCCTTGGTCAATTCCCGCCCGAAGAGGAAGCTCTCATCCCCGAGTGTGCCAAGCAAACGTCAGCAGCCATCAAGACCTTCTGTCTGGCTGGCATCCAGATGGCGATGAATCAGTTGAATAGGAAAAAAAGACCCACCCCCGACAGACCCACCCCCAACCCCTCCCGTCAGGGAGGGGAGTAGACCCCTCTAAATCTCCCCGTTAAGGGGAGACTTTCCTGTCCTCGATGAATCACAAGAACAATAAACCAATATCGCTTTCCTATTCCCGATGAATCACAAATGCAATAAACTAACATCGCTTTCCTGTCCTCGATGAATCACAAGAACAATAAACCAACATCGCGCCAGCCACTCCCCTCCCTAACGGGAGGGGTTGGGGGTGGGTCTGCTGTTGCTTCTTTGGCCCGTCTTGATAAATGGTTATGGGCCGCTCGAATCTTCAAGACGCGCACGCTTGCTGCTGCCGCTTGTAAGCGTGGGCAGGTCAGTATAGGTGGAGCGCAGATGAAACCTTCGCGCATGGTAAAGGTAGGTGATATCATTGATGTCCGCAAGCCTCCCATCACCTACTCGTTCCGCATCCTGCAGGCCATAGAGCACCGCGTAGGAGCCAAACTCATCCCCCAAATCCTCGAAAACGTTACTACGCCCGAGCAATACGAACTCTTGGAGATGAATCGCATCAGTGGCTTTGTGGATCGTGCTCGCGGCACAGGTCGCCCTACGAAGAAGGAGCGCCGTGCCCTCGACGACTTCGACGCACAGGCCGCCGACATGCCCATCTTCATCGGAGATTTCGACTTTGACCTCGGCGATGAGGACGAAGATGAATAGAGCTGAATACGAAAACCTTTAATTGAAACTGGATAAGCTATGAATCCAATTTGGACGATGAAATCAACGTTAATGACCTTTCTGCTCTGTTGCTGTTTCGGGATGTCGGCACAGGCGCAACCTATTGTGCCTAACGATTGGGAGAATCCTGCCGTGCTCGGCATCAACAAGCTGCCTTATCACGCTACTCTCCAACTGCCCTCGAAGGAGAAGGAGTGCAAGGAGATCGTTTCGCTCGATGGGCGGTGGCGCTTCCACTGGAGCCGCAACCCCGAGGAACGGCCTGCCGATTTCTTCAGCGAGGATTTCGACGTGAGCCAATGGGACTACATCAATGTGCCCGGCAACTGGCAGATGCAGGGCTTCGGTACACCTATTTATATCAATATCAACTATCCGTTTGTGCGCAACCGCCCAAGCGTGACGACGGAACCGCCCAAGCATTGGACAGCCTACGAGAACCGCAATCCCGTTGGCTCCTACGTGACCACCTTCCGCGTGACGAAGGAGATGCTCTCGAAGAACCTGATTCTCCATTTCGGTGGTGTTCATTCTGCCATGTACGTTTGGGTGAACGGACGAAAGGTAGGCTACAGTCAGAACTCCATGTCGCCTGCTGAGTTCGACGTCACCGGCTACCTGCGCGAGGGCAACAACCGACTGGCAGTGGAAGTCTATCGCTGGAGCGACGGAAGCTACTTGGAGGATCAGGACATGTGGCGTCTCTCGGGTATCTTCCGCAGCGTGCAGCTCTGGGTGCGCCCGCTCACTCATATCGCCGACTATCGGGTGACGGCGATTCCCAATGCAGACTTCAGCCAGGCCAGCATCACGGCTGATATAGCGCTCTGCAACACAGGGAAGACCGCAGTCAAGAACAAGCGACTGCAGTTCCTCGTCGATGGCATGACTTTGGAGCAGTCCGTGGCCACCCTTGCCCCAGGCGATACCACCCACGTGCAACTCCACTATCAGTTGGACAACCCTAAGCTCTGGTCGGCAGAGCATCCTCATCTCTATCCCTTCAGCATCGAGCTGCGCGACGCTCAGGATGCCGTCGTCGAACATTTCGATTATCACCTTGGCGTGAAGCGCGTGGAGTGTGTGGGCGAAGTCTTCAAGGTCAATGGCAAGAATGTCAAGCTGCGCGGAGTCAATCGTCACGACCACCACCCACGCACTGGTCGTTACGTCGATGATGCCACCTACGAGCAGGACATCCGTCTGATGAAGCAGGCCAATGTCAACTTCCTGCGCACCTCCCACTACCCCGACCGCGAGTATCTCTACGAGCTCTGCGACCGCTGGGGTATCTACGTGATGGACGAGGCTAACCATGAGACTCACGGCTACGGCTATGCCAACAAGGTGATGGGCGAGGACCCGACGTTCCGGCAGGCTCATGTCGACCGCGCAGAATCGCTGGTCAAGCGCGACGTCAACCACCCTTGCGTCATCCTCTGGAGCCTCGGCAATGAGGGTGGCGTAGGACCCAACATCGAGGCCATGTACAATAAGGTGCGCGAACTCGACCCGACCCGTCCGCCGTTCTACGACAGCGACCGGCGCTACTCCGCCCTCTGGGACGACAGCTACCTCACGCCTGACAACCTGAAAAGGAATGCCCAGCAGGTTACCGACAAGCCTTTCATGATGCGAGAGTATGCTCACGCCATGGGAAACTCCCTGGGCAACCTCCAGGAATACTGGGACGTCATCTACGCCGACAGCAGCATCGCCGGTGCCGCCGTATGGGATTGGGTGGACCAGGGTATCTGGAAGCCCCTCTCTAACTCCCCCCGTGGGGGGGAGGACTTCAGTTCCTCTGGAGACGGGGTGAACAATTCTTCTCAAGACCACTTTGGAGACGGGTTGAGCAATTCTTCTCAAGACCACTTCAGTTCCTCTGGAGACAGAGCAAGCAATTCTTCCCAAGACCTATCAAGCGGAAACGCAACCCTCCCCCCCACGGGGGGAGTCGGAGAGGGGCTTTACCTCTATGGCGGCGACTTTGGCGATCAGCCCAACGACGGAAACTTCTGCATCAACGGACTGATAGCCGCCGACCGCACACCTCATCCCCACTACTACGAGCTCTGGCATGTCTATCAGCCGCTCCAGTTCGTGCGCGAGGGAGATGAGATTCGCATCATCAATCGCGACAGCTTCACAGATCTGAGCGAGTACGATCTGACGTACGATACCTTGCGCTTCTCCTCAGAGACCCTCTTGAACGTCTGTGCCCGTCTGCGTCGGGATACGCCTTGGGCCAAGGCAGGCTTCGTCGTTGCCAGCGAACAATTTGTGTTGCAGCCCTACGTCTTCCCCTCGCATATAGCAGGGAAAGCCGCTAAAGTGAACCGCAAGGATGGCGCCGTCGTCCTGACCACCAAGAACGGCATCATCACGATCGACCTGTCGGGCGCCCTCTCCAGTTGGTTGGTCGACGGGCAGCAGATGCTTCAAGCCCCCTTGGAGCCCTATTTCTGGAAGCCCGTCAACGACAATCAGCGTGCCGCAGGCTTCGAACAGCGGTTAGGCGCATGGAAGGAGGCTGCCACTGGGCGCATCGTGAAGTCCATCACGTCGAAGAAGTCCAAGACGGGTACGATTGTCACGGCAGAGATGTCGCTTCCCGTAGGAGCCGACTACACGTTGACCTATACCATCACTGCCGATGGACGCATCAAGGTGGATGCCGACTATCGTCCCACCCATGACTCCATCCCGCTGATGCCTAAGTTCGGCATGCGCATGCGCTTGCCCGCCGACATGACGGACATTGCCTATTATGGTCGCGGGCCTTGGGAAAACTATCCCGACCGCAAGCGCTCTGCCTTCATCGGCCGTTACGCGATGCCGCTCTCGGAGTTCGAGACGGAGTATGTGAAGCCTCAGGACAACGGCAATCGCTGTGATGTCCGCTGGTTTGAGATCTCGTCTCCCCAGAGGACACTCCGCATCGATGGTTGCCAGCCGCTCTGCATTCGTGCGTGGGACTACGGCGAGGAAGATCTCACCGACGCGCGCCATCCGCAGGACGTCGCCCGTGGACGTTTCGTCAACGTGAACATCGACTTGAACATTCATGGCGTAGGGGGTGTCGACACTTGGGGAGCACGTACCCTACCTCAGTATACCATTCCGGGCAATCAACCCTATCATTATAGTTTTATTCTCAGTTGCTCGAAGGGAGAGTGAAGATAAAATTGCCAGAATATGCTGAATGAACAACCTCTTAGCGATGAAACTGAAACCCGTCAAGCAGAATGGCCTTGTCGGCTTTGCCGATGAGGCGGGGGATGTTGTCATTCCCTGCCAATGGCGCGATGCGCGGGGTTTCCATTGCGGTCGTGCGTGGGTCAGGGATGACCTGGGGAAGTATGGTTTCATCGATGAAGCTGGTGCACTGGTCATTCCCTGCATGTGGCAGCGCGTCTATTCGTTCAGTGAGGAGTTGGCTGCGGTGCAGGACGCAGATGACAAGTGGGGGTATATCGACAAAGAGGGACGGGTCGTCATCCCCTGCCAGTGGATGAGTGCCCGCTCCTTCACCCATGGCCGAGCTGCCGTAGTGGCTGATGCCGGCGTATTCTATCATATCGACAAACAAGGTAATCGTACATCCCTCTCCCTCTTTCGTCGCCTCTTTCATTGGCCTTTCTCCTCACGTTAAGGAACAGTTAGGATGTCATGAGCGTCCATACGCCAATTCACGTACTATACGCTCAGTCCTTTACGTATATACGCGCAGCCTCACACGTACTATACGCTCAGCCCTTTACGTACTATACGCTCCGCCTCACACGTACTATACGCTCAGCCCTTTACGTATATACGTGTGAGCCCTTACGTATATAGAGCGGCCGATGTCCATCCTACGATAAGGGCTTTGATGTTGTTAGTCTTGGGAGGGTAAAAAGAATGAACCTATGCTCATCGGCCTGAGAGCATAGGTTCATCTATGAGTAGGAGAGAGGTTGCGGTCCTGCGAACGTGTGTCCGTTCTTCTTTATTCAGCTACCATCTTGCAGATGTTGACGACGGTCATCATGGCCTTCTGCATCGACTGGATGGGCACGAACTCGTGGCGGCCATGGAAGTTGAGGCCACCGGCAAAGATGTTGGGGCAGGGCAGACCCTTGAACGAGAGTTGGGCGCCGTCTGTGCCGCCTCGGATAGCCTTCACCTTGCATGTCATGCCAGCCTCCTCGATGGCGCGGCGTGCGATATCGATGATGTGCTCCTTGCCCTCGAGCTGCTGCTTCATGTTGTAGTACTGGTCGCGAATGTCGGCATGCACAACGTCCTTGCCATAGCGCTCCTCGAAGACGGCCACGAGGTCGGCCACGAAGTCCTTGCGCTGCTCGAAGCGCTGGCGGTCGTGGTCGCGGATGATGTAGCTGAGGGTAGCCTCTTCGACGGTGGCACGAATGCCGGTGAGATGGTAGAAGCCCTCGTAGCCCTCAGTGCGTTCGGGCACCTCGGTGATGGGCATCGACTGCGCAAACTCGGCTGCGATGCGACAGGCATTGCGCATCTTGTCCTTGGCATAACCTGGGTGGACGTTCAGGCCTCGGATGTGGATAGTGGCGCTGGCTGCGTTGAAGTTCTCGTATTCCAGTTCGCCGACCTCGGAGCCGTCCATCGTGTAGGCCCAGTCGGCACCGAATCGCTCGACGTCGAACAGATGAGCGCCTGCGCCTATCTCCTCGTCGGGATTAAAGGCGATGCGTATGCGTCCGTGCGAGATCTCGGGGTGCTCCATCAGGTAGACCATAGCCTCTACGATCTCGGCTATTCCCGCCTTGTCGTCGGCGCCGAGGAGAGTGTGGCCGTCGGTGACGATGAGGTCCTCGCCTATGTGGTCCAGCATCTCGGGGAACATCTTAGGGCTACTGACGATGCCCTCTTCGGCATCGAGCACGATGTCGCCGCCGTCGTAGTGCTCTACGATGCGCGGATGGATGTCGGCACCCGAGCAGTCGGGGCTAGTGTCGTAGTGGGCGATGAACCCGACGGTGGGCACGTCGGAGGGCACGTTGGAGGGTAGGGTAGCATAGATATAGCCCTGCTCGTCCATGGTGACCTCCTCGAGGCCTAATTCCTCGAGCGAATCGGCAAGATGGCGTGCGAAGATGAGTTGCTTAGGGGTACTGGGACACCCTTCAGCCTCCTCAGAGGACTGCGTGTCATAGGAGATGTAGTCGAGAAAGCGGGCTGTTAAAGACCCACCCCCCTGCCCCTCCCTTGTAGGGAGGGGAGTTGTTTCTTGTGCTGGATTATATCCCATATTATATGTATAACAATTCTTTAAAGGTATCTCACCCTCCCTCCCTCATAGCGCAGCAGTCTGCGTTAAGCACGTGAGGGCAGGTCGGGGGGGGGAAGCTCCCCTCCCTAACGGGAGGGGTCGGGGGTGGGTCTTTACTTCACCTCCCATCCCAGTGCACTGGCACCGAGCACGGCAGCGCCTGCGCCATCGAGTTCACTGACGAGGAATTTGGCTTTGTCCTTGAAGACGCGCAGCACGGTGGCATCGTAGGCACGTTTGATGGGCTCCATGATGAGGTCGCCAGCCTTGGTCAGGCCGCCAAAGAAGACGAAGGCCTCGGGGCTGGAGAAAGCAGCGAAGTTGGCGCAAGCCTCGCCCAGGATGCGTCCCGTCTCTTCGAAAATCTCCTTAGCTACTTCATCGCCCTTGCCGGCAGCGATGGCGACGTCCTTCGACTCGATCTTGTCCAATGGAATCTCGCGCAGGAGCGTGGGCTTGTCGGTCTTCTCGATGATCTCGCGAGCGGTACGAGCGACGCCCGTGGCAGAGCAGTAAGTCTCGAGACAACCCTTGCGGCCGCAGCCACACTGACGGCCATCCTTCTCAACGATGACGTGCCCGAGCTCGCCGGCCATACCGTCGCAGCCCAGTACCATCTGTCCGTTGACGACAATACCCGAGCCTACGCCCGTGCCGAGCGTGATCATGATGAAGTTCTGCATGCCTTTGGCTACGCCATACTGCATCTCGCCCATGGCGGCAGCGTTCGCATCGTTGGTCAGACGTACGGGAATGCCTAAGCGCTCCGAGAACATCTGTGCAAGAGGTATCTTGCCCTTCCAAGGAAGGTTGGGCGCGAACTCGATGGAGCCCGTGTAGTAGTTGCCGTTGGGTGCGCCGATGCCCATGGCATGGATCTTCTCGATGCCGCCCACCTGTTCGATGATGGGTTTGAGGGCTTCCACGCAGTCGTCGACATACTGGTTGATGTCGCCGTGTCCGGCAGTCTTCACACGGGTTGAAGCGACGATATTGGCGTTCTGGTCAACAATACCGAACTCAGAGTTGGTGCCTCCAAGGTCGAGGCCAATGACATAAGGTTTCTTTTCCATAGTTTTTTGTTGTTATAGGTTTTGTCGTGAAGTTCTTTTGTTCGAAATAAGCCATTTCAAGCGTCAAAGATAGTGAAAGTTTGCTTTCGGGCGAACTTTTTATGCGGAAAAGTGACTTTTTTGGCGAAAAGAGTTCCTTTTATAGCCTATTTTCTTTATTTTCTCGCATAAAAAGGCGACCTTTGCACCGCGTTATGTGGTTTGAACATATTACAATACTCGATTTGACCGTAAAAGGTCTCATCGTGGGCATTCTGGCGAGTGCTCCCATGGGGCCTGTAGGTGTCCTTTGTATCCAGCGAACGCTCAACAAGGGGCGTTGGTATGGCCTGGTCACGGGACTCGGTGCCGCGCTGAGCGATATCATCTACGCGCTCATCACGGGTGTCGGCATGAGCTTTGTCATCGAGTTCATCGAACAACCACGAACGATGTACTTCCTGCAGTTGGTGGGTAGTGTGCTCCTCTTCGGCTTCGGATGGTTTACGTTCAGGACGAAACCGCAGCTGCGCCCAACCTCGAAGAAAAAAGGAACGCTAGCACACAATTTCGTGACGGGTTTCCTCGTGACGTTGAGCAATCCACTCATCATCTTCCTGTTCCTGGCCCTCTTCGCCCGTTTCACATTTGTCGTGCCCGAACATTTGGGACAGCAAATCTTAGGTTATATCTCCATCTTCCTCGGGGCCATGCTTTGGTGGTATGGACTCACGTATATCATTGATAAACTGCGCTCGACATTCGAATTGGAGCGTATAGGATTGATCAACAAAACGATCGGCGTGGTTGTCATGGTGGTGTCGGTGCTTGGATTGCTTTCCACGTTGCTGGGCTTGACGCTGTACTGACGACGGAGCGCGTAGCAGAGAGTGAAGAATGTGATCAATAACAAGAGAGATACTGACACGTGAAGATAGCCCGACAACTCAGAGATACCAATATTGCTGAATACCTGCTGTATATGTGGCAGCTGGAAGATACGTTGCGCGCCTATGGTTGCGATGCCGACCGCCTGCGCGACGAGTACGTGAGCCGTTTTGACCTTACTGCCGACGAGCGTCGGGAGGAGGTGCAGTGGCTCAGCGACCTTTGCCGGATGATGCGCGAGGAGGACATCGTGGCGCACGGCCACTTGCAGATGAATCGTGGCACGCTCTCGCTGCTCACCGATCTCCACCTGCAGTTGTTGCAAAGCCCAAAGCATCCGTTCTACTCGGCTGCTTACTACAAGGCACTCCCGTTCATTGTGGAACTGCGTGCCAAGTCGGGCCGTACAGACATACCCGAGTTGGAGAACTGCTTCGAGGCGCTCTATGGTGTCATGCTCCTGCGCCTGCAGCAGAAACCGGTGTCCAAGGAGACGCAGGAGGCAATCACGCATATCTCTCATCTCTTGGCCCTCCTGGCCGATGCCTGGCGCAAAGATAAGGCAGGAGAATTGGAAAGTTGAAAAGTTGAAAAGTTGAAAAGTAGACAAGTTCTTGAAGTGTCAAGCGTCTCTTCGAGCCGAGCGGACGAGTAGACAAGTTCTTCGCAAAGCGAAGCGAGCAGAGCTCGAGCGGACGAGTTGGTTCTAGTTCTTCGAAATGTCGAAATATCGAAATCTCGAAATCTCGAAGCGCCGAAACCTCGAAACCTCGAAATCTCGAAACCTCGAAACCTCGAAGCCTCGAAGCGCCGAAGCGGGCAAACTCGAAGGTTGAAAAAAAGAAATCATTATGGACCAAAAAAATATTCATCAGATTAGAAACATTTTAGTTACAGGCGCATGCGGACAGTTAGGCAATGAGATGCAGTTGCAGGCAGCCACGGCAACCGATTATCGATGGCTGTTCACCGATGTCGCTGCCGTTGCCGATGGCTCGGTTGTCGTGTCGCTTGACATCACCGATCAGTTTGCCGTAGAGTCTTTCGTTCAGAAGAACGCAATCGACCTCATCATCAACTGCGCAGCCTATACGGCTGTCGACCGTGCCGAGGGCGATGCCGAGAAAGCGCATCTGCTCAATGCCGTCGCTCCTGGTTTTCTCGCGGCTGCCATCGAGCGACGAGGAGGGCAACTCATACAAATCTCGACGGACTATGTCTTTGATGGCACGGCGCATGTTCCTTATACAGAGCAGCTGCCCACCTGCCCAAATTCGGTCTATGGCCGTACGAAGCTCGAAGGTGAGCAGTCCGTAGTGGCCGCTAATCCCTCGGCGATGATCATCCGAACGGCTTGGCTCTATAGCACCTTCGGCAATAACTTCGTCAAGACGATGCTGCGTCTTGGGCGCGAGAAGACGGAACTGGGCGTCATCTTCGACCAAATAGGAACGCCTACTTATGCTCGCGACCTCGCAGCTGCCATCATGGCTGCCGTCAGACAAGGCATTAAGCCTGGCATCTATCATTTCACGGATGAAGGCGTCTGTTCGTGGTACGATTTCACCAAGGCCATCCATCGCCTGGCAGGCATCACCACTTGCCACGTCCGTCCGCTGCACACCTCAGAGTATCCCACGCCTGCAGCCCGTCCCCATTACAGCGTGCTCGACAAGACCAAGATCAAGACGGCCTATGGCATCGAGATTCCGCATTGGGAGGAGAGCCTGCGCGAGTGTATAAAGAGCCTGAAATGGCAAGCAGAAGAATAGCAACAGGAAAAGAATAATCCATCTAATATGACTACCACCCTCCATAGTAAATACTCCCCTCGCCCTTTGGAGAGGGGACGGGGGTGAGGCTTTTTTTATGAATCAGGAAATAGAACGCAGGCGAACATTCGCCATTATCTCGCACCCCGATGCCGGTAAGACCACCCTTACCGAGAAACTGCTCCTCTTCGGAGGTCAGATTCAGGTTGCTGGTGCCGTCAAGAGCAATAAGATCAAGAAGACCGCCACCTCCGACTGGATGGAGATTGAGAAGCAGCGCGGCATCTCCGTGACAACATCCGTCATGGAGTTTGACTACCGACCCACCCCCGACCCCTCGCTCGGCGCAGGCGACGATGCCGCCGCTCCCGAATACAAGGTCAACATCCTCGACACCCCTGGTCACCAGGACTTCGCCGAGGATACCTTTCGCACGCTGACGGCCGTTGACTCCGCCATCATCGTTGTCGATGGGGCTAAGGGTGTCGAGGCGCAGACGCGCAAGCTGATGACCGTCTGCCGGATGCGCAAGACTCCTGTCATCGTGTTTGTCAATAAGATGGATCGCGAGGGCAAGGACCCCTTCGACCTCCTCGATGAGTTGGAGGAAGAGTTGCAGATCAAGGTGCGCCCTCTCTCTTGGCCCATCAACCAAGGCGCGCGCTTCAAGGGCGTCTACAATATCTACGAGCAGAACCTCAATCTCTTCACCCCCGACAAGCAGCGCGTCACCGAGAAGGTGAGTGTGGAGCTCGATTCCGCCGAACTGGACAACTATGTCGGTGAAGACGATGCTTCCAAACTCCGCGAGGACCTCGAGATTATCGAAGGTGTCTACCCTGAGTTCGACCGCCAGACCTATCTCGACGCTGAGGTGGCTCCCGTGTTCTTCGGCTCTGCCCTCAACAACTTCGGCGTGAAAGAGTTGCTTGACTGCTTCGTCGAGATAGCACCCTCGCCCCGTCCCACCAAGGCTGAGGAACGCGACGTACAACCCGAAGAGCCTAAGTTCACGGGCTTCATCTTTAAGATCACGGCCAACATCGACCCCAACCATCGCTCTTGTATCGCCTTCTGCAAAGTCTGCTCGGGCAAGTTCGTCCGCAACGCCCCCTACCTGCATGTCCGTCAGGGCAAGACCGTACGCTTCTCCTCGCCTACGCAGTTCATGGCGCAACGCAAGTCCACCATCGACGAGGCTTGGCCGGGCGATATCGTTGGTCTGCCCGATAATGGCATCTTCAAGATAGGCGATACGCTCACCGAGGGCGAGCAGCTTCATTTCCGTGGTCTGCCCTCCTTCTCGCCCGAGATGTTCAAGTACATCGAGAATGCCGACCCGATGAAAACTAAGCAGTTGGAGAAAGGCATCGCCCAGCTCATGGACGAAGGCGTGGCACAGCTCTTCATCAACCAGTTCAATGGCCGCAAGCTCATCGGAACCGTAGGTCAGCTGCAGTTCGAGGTTATCCAGTATCGCCTCGAGAATGAGTACGGAGCCAAGTGTCGCTGGGAGCCTGCCAGCCTCTACAAAGCCTGCTGGATAGAGAGCGATGACGAAGCCCAGCTCGATGCTTTCAAGAAACGTAAGTATCAGTATATGGCCCGTGACCTCGAAGGACGCGACGTCTTCCTTGCCGACTCCGCCTACGTCCTCTCGATGGCCCAGCAGGATTTCGAGCACATCAAGTTCCACTTCACCAGCGAATTCTAAAGACCCTCCACCCCCCTTCCTATACTTGAAGAGGCAAGCGAGCAACCTTGAGCGGAGAGGGAACTGTACATCTTGAGATTTGTAATTACGCTAACTCATTTCACTTTCGGGAGTTCTTGGATAAAAACTATAAAAACACCTCATCGCGTGCCAGTGGACTACGCCCTTTGTTCTCACCTTGTGCTTAAAGCGGCTTGAGAGCGAGCTCTCCCACTCCCAGCTCAAGCTGATAACAGCTTCTGCGAAGCACTGACACTCGCTGAGGCAAAAACAATAAAAAAGCATTTCCACTGCTCATCCATTGTTACAAACTAGCCACCTTTATGATGACAAACGAACATATTTTTTAGGTTTTTGTTCTACAACCGATACTTGAATAAATCATTCTTTAGATTATGGTAAATAGGAAAGATAACGACCGGTCCAATCGTGACGGTTCCCTCCCCAGGGATGGCGGGGGCAGAGTCCTTAGGCCCCGCGATTTAGATATTCAGGCCGCCATAGACGTACTCCGTCAGGGCGGTACCATCCTTTATCCCACCGACACCATCTGGGGCATCGGCTGCGATGCCACTAACCCTGAGGCTGTCAAGAAAGTCTTTGCCATTAAGCAGCGCGAGGACAGCAAGGCCCTCATCTGCCTCGTTGATAGTCCGGGACGATTGCAGCGCTATGTCCGCAACGTCCCCGATGTCGCATGGGACATCATCGACCTGGCCACGCGTCCCACTACCGTCATCCTCAATGGCGCTGCAGGTCTGGCGCCCAATCTCTTGGCCGAAGATGGCAGCGTAGGACTGCGCGTCACCTCCGAGGTGTTCTCGAATCAGCTCTGCTATCGTTTTCAGAAAGCCATCGTCAGCACCTCTGCCAACATCAGCGGCCAACCTTCACCCGAGACCTTTGCCGACATCGACCCCGCCATCATCGCTGCTGTCGACTACGTCTGCCTCTCCCGCCAGCGCGACACCTCTCGCCACGAACCGTCGTCCATCATCAAACTCACGCCAACGGGCGAAGTGACCATCATCCGCAAATGACCGCAGGTTCGGAAACTCAAACCCCTACGGAGCTACTTCCCAGCGTATTCATAGCAGCCGAAACTTAAATCTATTCATCACATCGCCCACCATCCATGCAGGATAGTGGGCGATGTCATTTGCGGTGTTATTCAAACTATCGTTAGGATTTATACACTACAAGCACTTTTGGCTTAGGCTGAGGTCGCAGAGTACAAGTCATGTTAGTACATCCTGAGCTTGCCGAAGGATTCATTCTGAGCTCCGCGGCCTCCGCTTAGGACGAAGGCTCACAAAGCACAAAGCCATGAGGGCATTCCAGTGAAGGAGCTTACTGCCCTTTGACTATACGCTCAGCCTTTCACGTACTATACGCGAAGGGCTTTACGTACTATACGCGTGAGGCGATGCGTATATAGGTGTGAGGCGATGCGTATATAGGTGTGGAGCGAAGCCTCCCAGCGTATGACGCGTACATAAATCCCATTGCAAGCAGCCAGCGCGTCTTTGACCTAAAAAAGTTCCCGTTAATATTATTTTTTGTCCTTCACACAAAAAAAGTTCCCGTTATCATTCCCGTTCCCGTTATTTTCCCTATCTTTGCAGGCAGAAACGACGAGATAATGGCAAAGAAACAAGATATATATTCGCTATTCGATTTCTGCAAGAGTGCCGACCGCCTGCAGGTCTTTGATGAGCATACACTTGACGATGAGGGCAATATCATTCCTTTCATTGATCAAGCGGCAATCGTCACACACTATCTGCAACTCATGCGCGACCCGCATCTGGAACTTCCCTATCGCGAGCAAGCTGAGGGGATTCTGCAGCTATGGTATGTTTTTCATTCTTATTGCTATGGTAGAGTCTCATAAAGAAAGGAACCCCAATTGGACTGAGGATGAAGTGAAGATGGCAATCAATATCTATTGCAAGATTCCCTTCAAAAGTACGCGAAAGACTTCTCCTGAGATTATTCATTGGGCAAAGGTGATTGGGCGTTCTCCAGGCGGACTATATACTAAACTTTGCAATCTTGGAAGATGCGACAAGGCTATGCATGACATCGGCGTCAAAGGATTGTCTCACGGAGGGAAATTAGAGCCTATCCTTTGGGCTGAATTCGAAAGGAATCCTGAGAGGATTATCTTTGAGAGTGAGCAATTGCTGGCAGAGCGGATGGGCACGACTGTGGAAGTGATAAACGACTTAGATGCGCTTTCGCTCCCCGAGGGTAGGACGCGGGAGGCCGTGGTCCGCCAGCGAGTGAATCAGAAATTCTTTCGCGACATGGTTTTGAATGCCTATGACAGGCATTGTTGTGTAACGGGTATCACCTCGCAGTCCTTGCTTGAAGCTTGTCATATATCCAGTTGGAATGCGGACGAGAAGAACCGTACTAATCCCAAGAACGGCCTTTGCATGACTTCCACCTTCCATAGGGCCTACGACAAATTCCTGATGGCAATAACGCCTGACCATGAGATTGTCATCTCAGAGCAGTTGTTAGGGAGTGCTCAGGACGAGCATACTCGACGCTTTTTAGCAGGTCTGCAGCATAAGAAGATGCTGATGCCTGAGAAGTTCGCTCCCGATGTTGAATTGCTGGCTCTGCATTATGAGTTGTACCGAAAGGCTGCCATATAACATCACCAGCACTCTGGCCCGTGGTCTTCCAACCAACTTGTCAGCGCTTCATAGGCGAAATCTTTTTCCATCTGTTCAATGGCCTCCTTCACTTTTTCCCTATCTGAGCCAAAATCGTTATATATCCATTCGGCATCACCTTCGGACAAATCCTCGTTATTGATATAGCGTGAATAGATATCATAGTGTAGTATGTCGTCGCGATGGTAATAGTCGGGCAAGAACTCTTCTATAAAAGCCCATGTGTTATCTTCTCCTCGCTTTTTTAAAGTGAGCGGCAGTACCTTGATGGTTGCATCCGCATCTTTTGCGATTTCAATGACGATTTTCCTTCCTGTATCTTCCGAGAGCGGCTGTAGGATAGAGACTTCCAACCTGCCATTATTCTCTATTATCTTATCAATATACTTCTCTACGATTGCTGAAATGATGCGCTGACAAGTGTCAGTAGCTTCGGTTCGCTTTAAATTGTTCTCCATTTTTTTCCGCAAAGGTACTCCGGTATATTCATGCGTCCAATTATTCCGGCATTCTTTAAGATTTTACCGGGTTTGTTAAGGATTCCAGACCGAAAAGCGCTTGCAAGTGTTAAAAAATAGGAATCAAATGAATTTTTTTTCGCTCTATTACACTTAAAAGTGAAATATTGGTTGTATCTTTGCGCAAGATAATGAAAGCAAATGACTATGAGTGAAGCCGAATTAGTATTAGTAGAAGAAGCCAAAAATTGTACGCTCTACACCATCCAATTCCTCTCAGAGGAAGATACCGAGTTCGAACAATTCTTCAACAAGTTCAAGGATGATGTCGAATTCAGCCCCGACCTGATGCGCATTGTAGGCTTCATCGGCAAGATAGCCGACTTCGGAGCGCTGGAACGCTACTTCAGGCCCGAGGGCAAGATGAGCGACCGAGTGGTAGCTTTGCCGACAGTCCAGTCAAAGCTCAGGCTTTATTGCCTTCGTCTGTCCGACCGAATCCTCATACTGGGTAATGGCGGCGTCAAGCACACAAAGACCTACGAGGAGAGCAAAGAACTGAGCGGTTATGTCTTGACGTTGCAGAATTTCGACCGCCTGATAAAGGAGGGCGTGCAAGCGGGTACCATCATAGTAACAGAGAACACGATAGAAACTGATTTGACATTTGACCTATGAAGACAATGAAAACCCCATTCCGAGAGATGTTGGCCGCTGTGCCAGCGGATATTCAGCAGGAGGTGGATTTGGAGTTCGCAATCTCCAATCGCATCCATGACCTCATGACGCAGCGCGGCCTGTCGAAGCTGGAGTTCGCTCAAGCTTTGGGCAAGCGCCCCAGCGAGGTTACGAAATGGCTCAGCGGTCAGCATAACTTCACGGTCCGTACGCTATCCCTCCTCTCCAAATTCTTCGGCGAATCGCTGGTGAGCGTCGGCTGACACCTGTACTGTATGAACAGCCTTGAATCAAACCTGTATAGCAGTCAGAACTCAGCTCTCATAAAGAACGGGGAGGCTCATGGTATGCAGTTCAAAATGTACTCAAATGGCAATTGCATCATCAAAGACTTCAAAGCGGGGCAAACTATAATTCAATATTTTAGAGTAAAGTCAGCGAATAGCAAATCCCAAGTTCTCCTGAATGCAACGGCACTGACGAATTTCAAGTACAGGTTGTCACGCAATCTTTCAGATGAACAGGTCGAGCAAATCAATTCGATGGTCAATAGCAGGGGCGAAGCTGACATAAAGGGAAGAGTAAGGGCAATCCTTGAGCAGGGAGTCTCATTAGACTTCACCTCTATAAACCCTAACCCCAAGGGCGAGGATATCTTCTTGGAAAACTTGATGCTGGTGGATAGCTTGCTGCCCCAGATTATAGCAAAGCTGTTAGTCCTCAGCTATAGTGAAGATACGCGACTGCTTAAGGCCTTGACTGACAGGCTTTCAAAGATTAACCCGTTGGGATTCCCGATGAGAAGCAATAAAAAGCAATATGAGGCGAAAGTCAGACGATTTGTCACGGAAGTGGCGCTTGGAATGCTCCCAGGCGCGCCTTGGGATGCTGCCCATCAGGCTTTTGGAATGCTTGTAGTGAATACTAAGGGCGAAATAGACTGCTACCATATCATTTATAGGAATACCTTGGAGGACTATCTCTATACAAACTTGAAATTTGAGACTGCGTCTGCAACAAGATATGGTTTCGGTATGATTGAGAGCGAGTCTGATGGCTGCCAGTACTTCACACTGAACTTGCAATTAAGGTTTACGAAATAAAGACAATCTTCAATGGCTGAAGATTAGATGTCTTCTGAAGGATGGAAGGGCGCAAGGTACTTCGCGCCGAGCGGATGGTTTTTTGTATGTCAGCGTCCAAGCCGCTAACAATTATTCCTCCAAAAAACTTTCAGCTTGTCTCACGATTTGAGACTGGGTTGTATTACTTTTGCACCATGAAAACTCAAAACTGCATGAAAAGATGAACGAGAAATCCTGTCAAGGATGACGCGAGACGGATGCTCGCGCAACGAATTCTGATACCAAAACAATCAATCTAAGATTATGGAAAATAAAGAATTAGCTGATTTATTAGCTGATATGGAGGCACACGGGCTGCGCGTTCGTCCGTGCGAGACGGTGCTGCCGGTGATGACGTCGAAAGTCTGCTGCGGCACACCGACGCCTCTGGGCGACGATGGCGTGGAGCGTTACGTACCCTGGCCTTCTCTGCCCTCGAACGTGAAGGCTGTCATCGTGGCTGTGAATGGCGACTCGATGCACGACGCGGGCCTACTGGACGGCGATGAGGTGGTGGTGGAGCTGGGCTGCTCGGCTCACGACGGCGATATCGTAGTGGCTTGTCTGAACGGCGAGTACACGACGAAAGCGTTTATGCTCGATGAGCATGGATGCCCTTGGCTAGTGCCGCAGAACGAGGCATTCGAGGCCATCGCCATCACCGACGAGATGTCATTCGCCATCATTGGCGTCGTGCGCGGCGTCTACCAGCGAAAGAGCAAGGTAAAGGCGGGCTCGATGATGGCCTACATCAATCGCGCGCGACAACACGACCTGGGGCGTGGACGGCCGCGCTACAAGTCGCTGCGTCAACTGGTGGCCGAGGGCCTCGATGCCGACGAGGTGGCGGAGCGCCTGCGGCCTCTGATCCAAGGGCAGAAGGGCAAGCGCGTGGCACTGGTCGTGACTTGCGCGTGCGAAGCGGGGCTCTTAATCGAGCCGCCGACGTTCAACGCGCTTACCGACGAATTCGACGACTTAGGCAGCAAGGCGGGCTATAACAAGCAGATGACGATGAGCATGAATTTCACGACCACGGAGAAGGCGCCCATCCTCGCGCTGCTTAAGTCTGTGTCTGCCGACGCCTCGTAGAAGGACGACGACGTCCATCAGGCGCCGCACTTTCCACCATCCGCAGCTCTCATTTCTTCGCTTGGGAGCTGCGTTTTTTTGTTTTTATGCATGAAATGGCCACTGAAATTTCATTCAGCGGCTCGTTTTAGGTAGTTTAAAATTGTCTGTTATTTAAGGCAATTTTAGACTACTTTTTTTTCTTGCACGGATTTGCCGTTCGCCGTACCTTTGCAGATGTGAAAGTCGACAATCACGCTATTTCTAACCCTTAAACATCATTTTAGTTATGATTACGACAAACAAAGAAGTCAACGCGAAGATGGCTGAGCGCGTGCTCAAGGCATCGCTCATCGCGTGGGCCATCGCCACCGCCCTGACGTTCTGGCTCTACATGAAAGGAGGTGCGCAATGACTTATCGTGAACTAGCAGACCGCTGCGGCCAATTCTACGACCCGACTCTGGACTTCTCACATGAGGTCGATACATGGGAGGATTTCTTCGTTCTCTATGATGGGATGGCAGCTGATTCTACGGAAGATAATCTGTTGTTATCTTTCTCGAACGAACTCGACACTTTGAAGGAGATAGTTAACAGTTCGAAACTGAGTAGCGATGTAAGATTGCTCTCTACTGTCGCCCTTTTGGTGTCTGATTTCCGTCGAATTAAGTCAGTGCTTCAAGCCCTCTTGCACCTCGATGGCATCTTCATGCTCTACAAGAATCACATGGACGAGGCTAAGAACAATCTTATGAAAGAAGCGAACAAACTTGTGCGCGATGTTTACGAACTTGACAAACTAGAAGAGACCAATGAAACGACAGAAAATACAACCTCAGGAAGTCCTGCGTGACTTCCGCGATAAGGATGGCGAATGGAAGCCCATCCATCGCTTGCCCGACGGCACTAAATTAGAATGGGTGCCTACGTGGGAAGGCGTGCTGCAGTACGCTCCAATCGATTTAGCAGAGGACAAGGTACTAAGATTTTGGCATGTGTTCTATCATAAGAAATTCAAACGTACCGTTCGTATTAGACTTAATGCCACAGTCTTCCACTCTAGTACACACAACTCCGTTCATCGAATGGTCATAAAATTCTTCCATAAAGGAAAATGTCAGTTTGCACCAGTAGCTAAACTAACTCATTTGTGCATGACAGGCTTTGCAGTGGCTGACAGGCGCCATTGGTTTATTGACCACATCGACAATAACCCTATGAATGACAGACCATCAAACCTTCGAGTCATCTCGGCGCGTGAAAACAGTCTTCGTTCGGAAGCGTATCGAAAAGCATTAAAACGAAGTAATGCGGAGAATCGCAAACTAAGGATTGAGCGACAATCTATCATTGATAAGATGCGTAAAGAGATAATTGCTACTATCGGCCAAGATGCAACTCGCGTTGATGTTGAGGTAGAGTTAGCGCTACGAATCAAAGAGAAAGGAATATGAAGAAAATGGACAATGGACAGTGGACAATTGACAATGAGAGATTGCGCCAGAGGCGCAAGAAATTGAGCAAAATCTATAACAAAATCTAACAAAATTCCACCCTCGACAGGTAACTTTCCCTCCCCTCCCTGACGGGTGACTACAAGGGAAAGACTGAATGTCTTTACCGAAGTAGTCTTCTCAGTGCTCGACGAATGCGAGACGGTTTATCTGGGTCGAAGCAGTCGGCGCTAAGCACGTGAGGGCAGGGGTCGGGGGGTGGGTCTTTAAACAATGGCTACAATCAACAACGACATAGACCGCCTGAAAAGCGTGCTCGAAGAGCGCGAGAGTGTGCGCTTCGTCTATGTGAAGAAAACAGACAATAGCATCCGCGAGGCTCGCGGTACGCGACGCCTCG
>JAEEGL015575647.1_pt1 | contig 47260 bp, 33 predicted proteins | sample 9134231 | NCBI WGS metagenome assembly JAEEGL01 (sample SAMN16246548, study PRJNA631951) | gut metagenome | biome: gut microbiome; feature: rumen; material: fiber-attached | host: Bos | place: Iran: Karaj | collected 2018-10
AATGCGCAAGTTGAAGCGCTTTGCGCGAGAAACGAAGCGCATTTGATATTGCGAACTGAGGAATTCAGCCCTTTGGCGGGGTCCGGGGCAGAGCCCCGGCTGAACTGTTACAGTTTGCGCCTTTTTAGCGCTCATATTTAATCGGTGAGGATATATTCGACTGTCGTGACGACGCGGACTTTCTTGCGTTCTTCAAGACCAACGGCTGCATCTTCAATCGAAAACCAGCCCTGTGTTGCTGTTTTGATTTTTCCGACCGAACTTCCCGAATCATTTGCGAACTGTTCCGCCGCAGCTCGCGCATTTTTGGTTGCTTCGCCAATCATCTCGGGCTTGATGCTGTTCAAAGCGGTGTAATCATACATCACCTTGCTGTCATAGTCCTGCGAAACAACGATTTCACTCCCCATCAGCTCCAGCGAATGCTCCTGAGCCGTTTTAACCGCATTGACGTTGTTCGAACGCACCAGAATCGTTTGTTTGGCGATATAATGATATTGTGCTTTTTCGCCAGAATAGCGGTCAAGTGTCGTATCGACAATGGAAGGTGCCTGGACGGTAAAATCCGCATCATTCAGGCCATATTTTTTAAGGAAATCTTTGGCGATTTGTATTTTGGAAACGATTTTGTCCTGCAAATCCTGCATCTGATCACCGCCAAGACTAAAGGGAAGCGGCCAGACTGCCAAATCAGCATCGACCTCGCGCTCAGCCAGACCTCGCACCGAAACAATTCTGTCTGGTTTTGCGATCGTTCCAAAACCATTGGCAAGCGTACCAAAGCCATTGGCAATTTTGCCAAAGCCGCCAGCCAGTATGTATGCGGCCAGAACGATCGCAACGCCAATAATAATGCCCACAATCAGGTGTTTTGCCGTACTGTGTTTTTCTTCACTCATCCTATTCTCCATCATAAACACACTTTGCCAGACCATGTTCAGTACAGAACGTGATCAAAGCAACAAGCCCAAGAGATACGTGATTCACACGTCTCCCGACAAGCGCCGATAGGAAATCAAGGCATATCAAAACAAGGGTTTGTCTTTCTGTGCCTCATATTCCTTGATGATTTCTTTTCCCGTTTTGCCATCAAACATCATCAGAAATTCCCGGGCTTTGATATCGGCAACATCATTGACCGTATCATTATTGCCATTCGTCAAAAGCGCAGCCGCACCGACAGCGATCAATGTTCCGACGTTATCTTTGGCATACATAGCCGCCTGATATTTGATGGCATCATCCAGTTTAGTGCGCTCAGATTCAGGCAATGACTGTCTGACCTTTTCAAGCGATGCTTTGAATGTCTCATTGTTTGTGGCATCGATTTTCGGCGCACAGCCACTGGCAATGAATAAAAACAGAACTGTCAGAATGATGCCGATGATATATCTTCGTTTCATAAGTCTCCTCTTAAGGTATTGCCTGGCTTGTACCCCAGTGCCGTCGAGTTCTAGTTGGTATGTTCTTTTCTGTCGCCCATTCAGGGCTAAAAATCTTGGAAATCTATGTTCCGGGGGTTCCGCTGACCTCACCTACCCCCAGCCGCTTTGCGGCTGTCCCTGACCTCACCCCCCTTCAATGCTTTCATCTCAAGCATCTGATAAGCGATAATCGTCCATCCATTAAATCAGCTGCATATCAACATTTCGATCGAGGTTTTCAGCCATGGTTTCCCTGATTTCCTGAGCTGCTTTTTCGCCCAAATCGCCGACAATGGCGACGATATGAGGTTTAGCTGTGAGCAGTTTTTCAGCCATTTTGCTGATATCTTCAGCCGAAACCTCAAGCAATCGGTTGCATCGGTCATCGATTTGATGAGGCATTTGCTGCAGAACCATTGAGCTAACCCACTGTGCAAAGGATGCACTTGAATCGAGGAGTCCGATATGTTCCCAAATCACGCGGCGTCGGAGTTTGGTCAATTCAGCGTCGGGAACAGGCGTTCGGGCAAGTTCCCACAAAAGATTATAAACGGCTTCAAGCAATCGGGCAACGCGACGATGACGACAGGATAACCGAATCTGCATGAGCGTTGATTCCTGTGTCACACTGAGATAGGCTTCGGCATCATAGACGAGCGCAAGTTCTTCTACGAGGCGTCGGGAAATCCGCGAGGCCATGCCATCATCGAGTACGCGAACGAGCATCTCAAGCACAGAAAATTCAAGACTGTTACACGCTTTACAAAGGAATCCAAGGATCACGTCACTCTGCGTGGCACCATCATATTTTTTTACGACCAATCTCGGTGCGATATTGCGTCCGAGATTTTCATCCATCAGCGAATTTCTGTATATTTCCGGTATATCGCGGCGTCTCCAGGAATTGGATATGAGTGGCAGATTACCGAATGCTTCTTCGAGCAGATCGAGCATCACACGGCTGTCTCCCATATTTCCACTGATCACCAGCAGCATATTCGAGGCCACATAATGCGTCTGATAAAAAGCCTGAACCTCCTGACGACTGAGATTTGGCAAATCTGCAGGATCACCGGCAATAGGCTTTCCAGCTTCGCCATAAAAGAGTTCGACGAGCAAATCTTCAACATTGATTAAAGACCCATCTGCATCATAGTCCGAGAGGATTTCTTCACGAATGATTTCGCGTTCGGCCGTGATTCCGGTAAGTCTTGGGTTTGTAATGCACTCGCCCAAAAGCATCATCACCGGCTTGATTGAAGACACGGGCATATTGACATCAAAGCTGGTGACTTCCCGCGCGGTATAGGCATTGAAATCGGCCCCATAGGATTCAAAGGATTCGCTCAAATCGCGCAAACTGGGATGAGCCTTTGAGCCACGAAAGATCAAATGTTCGAGCAGATGCGCAGTTCCCGGGAGGCGCTCGTCCCGGCATCCCGAACGAACGTTAAGCAATACGCTCACTTTATGCAGCCATGGCTGATGACACAACACGACCTGCATGCCATTTTTCAGATCATGCTGCTCCTGATCTGGCAGCTTCGGAAGTTGTGGCATCCACGTTTTCATCCATCCATCCCTTATTTTAAAATTTGACCAATACCGTACCCGAGGTATAAACCGCACAGCGATACGGCAAATTCTGCCGCACTTTTATAACAATTTATGGAGCATTTCAATGCAACACCATCACATCGGTAAGCTGGCATATTGCCTGATTGGTTCAATCATTTGCTTTGCACTTTGTGCTTTCGGAATGACAACCCACTTCCAGAATGTGGCCATGATAACGGGCATGTTGCTTGTCCTGTTGATGACCGTGGGATTTTTCTACGCCACACTTCATCTGTCCAAAGTCCACTAAAGCCCCGAACTGATGAATCTGGCTGCAGTACCTGGTATTTGCAGCCTTTTTTATTCGCTTTGTACGGCGAGCGTATTGTCTTTTTCAGTTTTGACCACTAGACAGCCGATCCGTGGGTTTACCCCATGGTTAAACGATGTTGTCTCTGAGGGGATCTGGCAGTGACGCCATATGGGGCACGTCGGATTTGTTGCAGTGCATGGATATCCCTGTGCTTTGGCGTAAAATCCACACTCTGGTCGTACAGAGCCATTCTTTTTATAACCCAGCAAACCATCCGGAAACGAAATGGCATTTAGCGAAAAACTCAAGGAAATCGGTGCGATTTGGAACGGCGAATTGCCAGTCATCAACGATATTGTCGATGATACGCGAGAAATTCAGCCGGGGAATCTGTTTGTTCTGCGGCAAGGCACAAAGCCACTGACATCCCCACAAATCGCAGAATACCTCGAAAAAGCCCGATCTGCCGGTGCGGTAGCGATCATTGCAGATCCCGACAATGTTAAAGAATCGCCGCTGCCATTGATACATCTTAGAGAACCGCATAAAAAGCTCGGAGAAATTGCCAGGGCATTCTATGACAATCCCTCAGAGGAACTGAAAATAGTTGCCGTTACCGGTACCAATGGCAAAACGACGACCACCTATCTGATCGAATCGCTGGCGCAATCGTATGGGCTCAAGGTCGGCGTGCTCGGCACCATATCCTATCGCTATCCGGGATTTGAAGAACCAGCACCGAACACGACCCCGGGTACGCTCAGGTTATATCGTTTGCTCCGCCGAATGAAAGGTGCCGGCTGTGATCTCGTTGCAATGGAAGTCTCCAGCCACGGTATTGTTCAGGGACGCATTGAAGGTATGACATTTGATGTCGCCATCTGGAACAATCTCGGCACTGATCATCTGGATTTTCACAAAACACGCGAAGAATACGCTCTGGCCAAACAGCGACTTTTTGATCACTACCTCGTCCTCAGCTACGCAAGCGGCAAGAAACCTGTGGCTGTTGCCAACTTCGACGATCCCGAGGTCATGCAGCATATTCATCAGGCCAATCCCAGCAACTGGGGCAATCGCGTCATAACCTATTCCATTAAACAGACCCAACAGAATGCCGATGTCCAGATTATTTCGCCGATGTGGCGAAACGGCGCGTATCTTTGTCAACTGCGATCACCGGAAGGTCAAACGCATGAGATGCGGATGCCTTTGATAGGCGAATACAACCTCTCAAACGCGGCGGCAGCCATGTGTGCGCTTTATGCACTCGGCTATGATTTTGAACGCTTGTCACAGGCCATATCGCAAATTGCCCAGATTCCTGGCCGCATGGAAATCGTTCACAGCAGTCCGGTCGTAATTGTGGATTTTGCACATACGCCCGAAGCGATGGAAAAAGCGCTGGATGCAGCCCGAGGTTGTATGCATTCGGAGGGTAAGCTTTGGGCTGTATTTGGCGCAGGTGGCGATCGGGATCCATCCAAACGACCAATGATGGGCCAGGTCGCTGCACAAAAAGCCGACACCATCGTCGTAACAAGCGACAATCCGCGCACCGAAAACCCCGAGAAAATCATTGATGATATTTTTGCCGGTATTTCTGCCGATAAGCCGGCATATCGATACACCGACCGAAAAGAAGCCATACAATTTGCGCTCAGTCGGGCAACAGCCAACGATCTCATCATTATTATTGGCAAAGGCCACGAGGATTACCAAATCCTGGGCATGCAAAAAATTCACTTCGACGACCGTGAAATTGTTCGCAACTATTATACAGCTGCAGCAACCGCTCAAGCCTGAAATGGCTTGTCTGAAGCCACCATCAAGCGAATGATTCACCAAAACTGTGGTATTTTCATATTCGCCGATGGGAGCCCGGGCGATATCAAATGATGATGCGGCGTATCCGTGAGGATAGCCGCATGCTGCGGCGTATGAAGCGCAGCGCACATAGACGCAGCGACAGAAAAAAAACGACGACCAAAATTTGGCATTTGAATTGCATAATAAGTTGTTCAGCGAAACGCTCGCATTTAAACGAACAATTTAACTTTTTACATATTTGGAGGTCGTCATGAAAAAATTACTTTCTGTTTTATCATTAGTCGCTTTAGCTTGTGGTCTGAATGGCTGTATAGTTTGGGAAGGCTGCGATGAAGGCTGCTACGATGATGATTATGGTTACAGCGGTGAGATTAATGTAGATATTCACTACTCGCCGTCTGAGAACGATTGTAGAAATGATTCGGATTGCCTGTGTGAAAACGGGGAAGATGGCAACCTTAACGATTTACCGCGTCCCGTAATCAATCCGATATCGGACGAAGAATGCGTGTGGAACAGCGACTGCAGCAGTGGATTTATCTGCAAAGACGGTTTCTGCGAAGTAGATGAATTCGTTCCGGAATGCCTTGACAATTCCGATTGTGGCTCGGATGAGCTCTGCACCGATGGCCGTTGCATTCCATGCCAGACGGAAATGTGCGATACATCACAGGAAATCGAATGTGTCTTTGCGACCCAGTGTGAAAGCGGCATTTGTCTGAATGGTGCCTGTCTTGCCCCGGGTCAGTGCGTTACCGATGCCCAGTGTGCAGAAGGCCAGATGTGTCAGGATCGCACCTGTGTTGCCCGTCCCGAGTGTCTGAGCAATGCCGAGTGTGGCGAGGGCAGAATTTGCAACGCCTCCGGTGAATGCGAAGATGATGTCGAGTGCCGTGTGGACGCCGACTGCGGTGACAACAAGATCTGTGTCTATAACATGTGCGCAGAATGCCGTCTTGACTGCGAATGTGGCGATGGCAATATCTGCCTGAATGGTGCCTGCGTCGCCAACTAACAGAAAATTGAATAATATATAGAAACGCCCGCTTTCGCGGGCGTTTTTTTTATCTCTGTACGGCGACAGGGCTGTTCCTATCAAATTTGGGGTAATTAGCTAGTCTGTCCGGGCGTGCTTGCGACGCCCCCGACAACCCCTGAGCCGTCGAATTCTATTTTGTCTCTTGCTTTTTTGTTGCACACTTTCAGCGTGCGAATGGTTTGCAATACCACTTTTACCCGGGGTTTTACTTCGTGACCTCACCCCCTCAGTCACGGCTTTGCCGTGCCAGCTCCCCCATCTCCATCAATGGCGAGGGGGAGCGCTAAATGATGGCGCTTTGCGCCAATGCTTCCGGGCTGTGACATTTCGCCTCTTCAGGACGATAATCTGTAGTATCCATCAGACTATTTGAAAGAATAGAGCTGTCAGGCATTTTTAGGATGCGACGGTCCTGCCCCGGCAACCATTGAAGCTGAAGGATTTTTATCGGTAGAATCCGCCTGTTTTCCCGGTGCAAAAGCGCAACCGGGAAACGGCGAGTTCAACGCTATCGCCCCGGTAATCCGCGAGCCAGCTCCTTTAAAAAGTCTTTCGAAATATCGAGTACGCTTTCTTTCTGAATCGGATGGGATTCACGGCGTTTGGCGCGTTCGGCAAATTTTTCACGGACCTCGTATACGAAATGCTCAATGATGATGGGATCGACCGGGTCACCATTGAGATGAAGTGTATTGGAATGCAGCCCCATTTCTTCCGAAACATGGAAGAACTGTGCTTCGGCGATTTTACTGGGCATACATTCGTGAGGACCGAGAGAGAGAACGGCGTCGATCTCATGTTCGTTCCATTCACAAATAGCTCCGCCCAGCGTCAGGCCAGCTTCGCCTTCGAGCTGATAACGGACGTAATCTTCGGATGCCTCAAGCTGGTCTTTGGCACGATTGAGCTTGCCCCAACCCATAATTTTTCCGACTCTGTTGTAGAGCTTTTCGAGGATGAGGAGCTGAATTTTGGCAGTAAACCAGCTTTCCCAGGTCTGTGGGATGCCGACTTTTGTATTGATATATTCCTGATAATCGAGCCATTCGTAGAATGGCGCGAGTTTGACGCGGATACCGCGTTTTTGCAGCTGATCGATGACGAAGTCGTTGGCGAATGGATCGCAGCGGACATAGATTTCGCCAGTAACCAGAACCGTGGGCACATCGCCGGGTTTGCGGAGTTTTGCAAATGCAACAGCTGCATCCTGCAGGAATTTGGACAGCCCATAGAAAGTCCCAAGCATGATTTCTTTTGTCGCTTTGCCCATTGAAGCATCTTTTTGAGCGTTGCTGGTAAGGATTTCGTCGAGCTCGGCAGCCAGTGACTCGTACAGCGCATCGACTGCTCCCGGGCTGATTTCTGCAGGCCGTGCATCGTAACGCATGGAAAGCAGCAAATCTGCAGCAATAAAGCCACAATAGGCGAGCACTACGATACCGCCGGGGATGCCTTCGAAATAATTGTTATCGGAAGGCGACCATACATCGACGCGTTTGTCATAGCCCAGGCGCTCCATGGTAACTTTATGCAAATGATTGTAATTACCAAATCGGCATGGACCACGGCCACCAGGCATGACAAAAGCAAAGTGCCGATTGGGATCGGGCTCATTTTCAACGCGTTCGATGAGTAAACCCAGCGTAATGGTCATCGGGACACATTCTTTGCCGGATGTATATTTTCTGCCGATTTCGAGCGTTTTTCTGGTTGGGAGTGCCATGGTTTCGGCATCCATTCCAAGGCCGCGCAAAACCGCGCTCAAAGCGCGGGAACCAGGCCCCAGACGCGGAATAACGATGGTCATTTTCTTTTCAGCAGCCTGCATCAGCGTGACGTTCTTTTCCTCGATATCGCTGAAGTTATGCGGATGTCCGATTTCACTGCCCTTGGCGATATGTTCTCGCACGCAGTGCAAAAATGCCTCGATTCGCGTTCGCGTACCCGCATCCCCCGAATGGCCGTCAGTCTCAATCACAGCATACGGCTTGCCTTCCATAATATAATTGTAGAAATGCAGCGTAAAGCTGTCGGGACCGCACGCATAATTCGAGCACCAGACGCTGTAAACATTTTTGCTTCGGCGCACCTGATGTGCCGAACGCAGATTGCGCTGGCTGTATCCCCAATAGATCGTTTTGAACAAAGGCACATCCGGACCAATTCTGTAGCAATCGATAGGAATCGCAATCGCACCTTGTTCCCTCAGAATCGCCGGAACATTTGAATTCAATACCTTATTGTGAATCGTATACACTCGCCCGAGCACGACAACAGCCGGAATATGGTGTTCTTCGCAATAGGCAAGTGCCTCATCGCCATTTTTAAGCATCTGTTCATCGAATCGATGCTGTGCTTCGATGGACTTGGCGAATGCACTTTCGAAAACCTCTGCGACTTCTTTTTCGCTTTTTTCCAGCAATTCAGCGACCATTTTATGGCATGTTTTTCGGAATTGCGCAGAATCGATGGTTCCGGGCTGGAAGTCGATAAGCGGCGAGAAGAATCGCGTCGATTTAAGGGATGAATTCTTGGCATTCTTGAGATCCCAATAGTTCATTTTTGGCGCAGCCTGAACGATCGGACACAGAACAGATCTGTCTTCGTCGAGCATCGCCGGAGTGCTCAAAAGCATCGGCTGGAACAGGATATCGGGTTTGCGGTCCATCAGCGTCGACGTAATGCCGTGGAACAGCTGCATCGGCGCACAGAACGGGATATTGGCTTCTTCGATGCCACGCTTGAGAATGCTTTGATCTGCGCGTCTGAAGATATCCAGCCGATAGCCGAGTTCAGCGAGGATCGTCGCAAAGAAAGGCAATAAGCCCTTAATCGTAAACTCTTCGCTCATGGCGATTAACTGGCCATTTTCGTTTTGAGGCAATTCGGCAATTAGCTGATCGATATAATTATCGCGGGCACGGAAAGGATCCGGCGCCATATCCGGCAATTTTATCCGGCCAGTGCCTTTGTCATACAGCGAACATCCGCCGCCCCATGTAAAGTTGGATTCCTTGCCTTCCAGCCGCGTTCGGATGCGCTCGATTCTGCATTTATTTCCGGCACCGCCGCAGCCTTTGTTCGAACCGCAGATAAAGTTATCTTTTTTGATGATTTCTGCGCCGAGGAATCGTTCCATGTTCATGCCGTGTATATCGGCTTTGGCCTTTATGCCGAGTGCGTCGTATTTATAGCGTTTGGCGAGCAGTGCAATACCCTGTGCACCGATGGTGCCGGGATTTGGCGGAACGATAACTTCGCTGCCGGTACGGCGGGCGACTGCAGCAGCCAGCGCATCACTCGAAAATGGCATTCCCTGGCAGAATATGACTTTTCCGACGGTACGACTACCCTTCACACGGTTGAGATAATTCTGAATGATGGAATCATAGATACCCGCGATGATTTCTTCCTGTTTTTCGCCTGTTGCAACGGCTTCATCGATGATTTCGGCCATAAAGACAGAGCAATGCTGTCCCAGAGAACAGGCAGAACTTGCATTGAGCGCGATTTTACCCAAATCCCTGACATCTTTAACGCCTTCAAAGCGCTTTCCCTGTTCCTCGATAAAGGAACCCGTACCAGCCGAACAAGCCTCATTCATGGCTGCATCGATCACACGACCGTCATCAATGCGAATATATTTGGCATCCTGTCCGCCGATTTCAAAGATCGTGTCCACGCGTGGATCATAAGAAACCGCGCCCTCAGCATGAGCCGCAATCTCATTGAGGATATAGATTTGTTCGGAACCAAAGCAAACACTGAGCAAAGAGCCGACGATCTCGCGCCCGGATCCAGTCGTCCCAACGGCGATCACAGAATTTTTGGCCCATTCCGAAGCCAGGAACTGCCGCGTCAAATCCTGCGCTGCACCGATCGGATTTCCCTTTGTATTTTCGTAGGCATCCCACACCATGGTGCCGTCATTCGCATCGATCGCCACGACTTTCGAACCGGTCGATCCCATATCATACCCCAAAATGAGCGGTGCATTGGGGCGATCGGCTGCCGCTGGTCGCGCAAGTGCTGGCAAACGGCGCACATGCTTGAGCGATTCAGCGATATTCTGAATATGTTCGATGTGTTTTTCGGTTTTAACCGAGAAAATATCATCCAGCGTTGTCGGCTTTGCATCATGTGAAGCGGCAAGTCTGGCGCATCCGATGGCATCGATATAGAGTCCGAGATCGTCATCCAGCGTCAGCATCTCGAAATCGTTCTTTTCACAATATCGCTCGAAATGCCTGCGAATGCGCAAGCTCTGCATCACGCCGCCGGTCAATAACATGCGGTGTGGACAAAGCGCCGGCTTAATCAGCACCTGAACATTTTCGCACACGGCATCATAAAGTCCAGCAATAATGCGCTCATGCGTAACGCCAGCGTTGGCGAGGTGCGTCATATCGGTCTTCAAAATCACCGGACATCTTCCCGACAGCGGTGCCGGGTCCGCAACATCTTCACACAGCTTGCTCGCCTCTTCAACCGTGAGCCCAAAACGCTCAACCAGCTGCATCAAAAAATTCCCTGTTCCCTGCGAACACCTCGTATTTTCGCGGTAAATCTCGTGCGTCTCGTCGCGCATCTCGAGTACCGAAAATCCATGCGATCCAATCGAAACAATCGTCGCAGGTTTGTCATCGAGCAAGAACCGAAATCCCGCACTCCGCGCCTGTTTTTCAGGAATCTGCATGATCTTGAACAGACGCCCCAGCCGACCGCAAACGCCGATGGCATCAATCGAATCGAACTTCATGCGCTCAAGCACTTCCCGCAACGCCACAGCCGGCGCTTTTCCATGCATGATTCGCACTTTGTCCGCAATTCGCATATTGCCATTATCTTCCTGCAGTTCAACCACCTTGAGTGTTTCTGCACCCACGTCAATTCCGACGAACCGTTTCATTTCTATTCCTTTATCCTAAAGCATCCGACACGACGAAATGCCCTGTCCAACGCCACAAAACAATGATTTCGCTGATGTTTCGGGTTTGCCATCGGTCCTCAAAAACCGCTGCATACCTTATAAAACCCGCGCGCCGCGTAGCAAAAATTATGCCTCTAAAACGCATAATATGGGCGGTGCTATTGCACTGCGTGCAATACGCACTGCGCAAGCCGCTATTGGCTGCGCCAATACGCGGCTTTTTCCCTCATACCCCCCAGGGGTGTCGCATTTATTTTGACATGTTCTTTTCTGTCGCCCTTTCAGGGCTGTCATCTCAAGCATCCATCAGCCTTTTTGAAAGTACGATACTGTCAAGTGTTTTTAGAATGCGATGCCCCTGCACTGCCCCCCTTAATGCAAGGCGATGTTTAACCCGTAACGACTTTGCATTTTCATATCCACGTTCTTTAAACAGCGCCTAACGCCATTATCCGTATTTTCCAAAACTGGATAAACCATGCACCAACCCACAGGAAATGGATAAAAGCGAAGCGCTGACAAACGTCCGCAGATACAGAAACAGCGTTTGAGCATTGTGTTATCGGTGCGCGTATCGCAGATAGCGCACCGCGCAAGGCGTATCGAGCCGCAGAGACGCGCGGGACGCGCGTCTCACGGCGAGATAGCCGCGTCCTTAAAAATCCGTCCACAGCGACTGATTGGTCACTTCGTGGTGGAATACGATTTCGCCGCGTTTAATTCGGGTGCCGAGATCCTTTGGCGAACGGTTGGCCACCATTTTTTTGAGCATGGCGAATTTGGCGTGATTATCGGCGCCAAGGATGTTTTTCATGGCATCAGAGCTTTCGAAATCAGCGATGGCATCATAGATATTGCTTGGCAACTTGTGAATTTCGCTGTTTCGATCGACAGGGTTAATCGCCGGATAATCATCGAGCGCAAGATGTAACAATATAAACGTGAGCAGATAGGGGTTGGCATCGGGGCCGACGCTGCGCAATTCAAATCGCGATGTTTTTTCGTTGCCTTTGGGCAAACGAATGATAGCCGTGCGATCGTTGGTCGAAACGCGAATTGCGTTGGGGGCTTCGAAATTGGGATCGAGACGACGATAAGCGTTGACCGAACTGTTTGCGACCAGGCAGAAATCTCGCGCGTGATACAGAATTTTGTCGACGCAGTTCCAGCCGAAATCGGACAAATGGCCGTCGCCGTCGGAATTGTACATGAGATTTTTGCCGTTGTGGGAAATCGACATGTTCGCGTGCATGCCCGAACCGTTGACTTTCATCATGGGCTTTGGCAGGAACGAAGCCGTCATGCCGTTAATGCTGGCGATTTGTCGGGCGAGCAGTTTGTAGATCTGGACTTCGTCACAGGCGGTGAGAGCCTCGGCGTAACGGAAATTGAGCTCGAACTGCGACGGTGCAACCTCCGGGTGGTCTTTTTCGTTTTCGAATCCCAATGCTCGCTGGGCTTCGGCGAAGTGATCGATGAAGAGTTTGAGGGGCGTGTTGGGCAGTGTGTGAAAATAGCCACCATCAGAGACGTAATCAAACCCGTGATCGGCCTGGAAATTCTGCTCGGCATCGATGCCCTTGAACAGAAATCCCTCGACTTCGAAAGCGATTTTGGATTCGTATCCTTTTTTAAAGAGCTCGGTATTGTATCGTTTGAGGAGTCCGCGGATATCGCCGGGATAGGGCTGATTGTTCACATCACGAATCAGGCCGAAGACCATCACTTTACCGGGGCCAAAGATATCACTTGGGAGCCAGCGGAACGAACCCCAGTCGATTTCGAGGCATAAGTCGGACTCGCGCTGGACGGAAAAACCATGAATCGACGAGCCGTCGAATGTGAGCGCATCATAGGATTGCTCGAGGAATTTCTTGTCGTAATCGAGCATGTGAAAACGGCCTTCGAGGTCCGAAAAGCACACAGTTACGGCTTTGAGCTGTTTTTCGTCGTGCAGATAGCGCAGGTATTTTTCGCGCAGGACATCGTCTGCGACATGATTCTGGACGTCGGCCTTGGCCTCAAGGTTGAGTGATTCGAGTTCCTCGTAAGGTATTTCTTTGAAATTTCGTATTTTTAGCATACAGATCCGATATTATTTTCCATACACAAGCAAAACGCGATCGTTCTGAAATGTGACGTACATTTTGCCTGGTTCCGGCAAGCCATCGACAACACCAAGACCATATTTGCTGTGATTGATACGATCTCCGAGCTGAATATCCTTGATGCGGATGTTATAGCCTTTGATAGGGTTATCGTTGGCGGTTACAAGCGGCTGAAGCACTTTTGGGGTTGCGGGGGCTTTTTCTCTGGGTTTTGCTGGTGCAGCATGTTTTGATCCCACGGCGATTGACGATTTGGTATCGCGTTTGAGTGTCATGCGATCGCGCGCAACTGGCTTGTATTTGTGATATCCGCCACAGGATTTGCATTGTACCTGAGCAATTTTTCCATCTGCGACAGCAACAATCACATGCCACGATTCACCGCACTTACTGCAAACGGCTTCGATATCTTTGGCAACAGCACTTGAATCAAATGTTGGCAACATGTTTATCCCCACACTAAAGGATCAACCCACGCAAAAGGGTATAGCCCCCGCCCGGCGCTTACGCCACAAAACGGCGCGCCTTTTAACGGGATTTTGACGTTTTTTCAAGATTAAAAGGTATTTTCGTCAAGGCTACGGTAACTATTCTGCCGGGGCTTTTTCCACAGTTCGCAATATCAAAGCCGCTGTGTCGCTCGCAACTTCACCCCCGTCACTTCGTGACGTTCCCCTTCCTGAACAGTTAACCAATGATCGCATTTTTTGAATCAAAACATTGACAAATCGCAAATCGCAACTAAATTACGCGGTCCGTCTGTGTGTGCTTTGGGACTGGGAGCATTTCGGGTTGGAGATATTTGGGGCAGATGATCGAAGAATCTGTGATTAAAACAGTCATGGACCGAACCGATATCGTCCAGTTGATCGGTGAGTATGTGCAGCTGAAAAGACGCGGTGGTCGTCTGGTGGGGCTGTGTCCATTTCATCGTGAAAAGACACCGAGCTTTACAGTAAATGCGGATCGTGGTGCATTTTATTGTTTTGGATGCAGTGCCGGTGGCAGTGCAGTCGATTTCCTGATGCGCATGGAAAGCATCACATTTCCCGAAGCCATAGAGCGTCTTGCAGAACGTCTCGGCATCCCCGTGACCTATGTATCGTCACATAAAGGTGGCGATGAAGTTGCACGCCGTAAAGCCCGGGATCGCGAACGCTCCTATTATAATGTCATGCAGGCTGCAGAAGGCTATTTCAAAGCCATGCTTGCAGCCCCAGGCGGCGGAAATTGCCTCGGTTATGCGCATCGCCGCGGGATCACCGACGACATGATTGCCTCCTTTGGTCTGGGGTATTCTCCGGATTCCTGGGATGGCCTGGTAAAAAGTCTGCAGCAGGACGGTCAGTCACTTGAAGATGCACGTGAACTTGGACTGATCGCTGCCCGCGACAGCGGCGGCTATTATGCGCGTTTCCGAAACCGCCTGATGTTTCCTGTGCACAATGTGCGCGGCGAAATCATTGCTTTTGGCGGACGCGTACTCGAAAATGGCGAAACCGCCAAATACATCAACAGCCCCGAAACCGCTATCTATAAAAAAGGCGATAACCTGTATGGGCTGTATCAGGCAAAGATGCATATCACGCGGGAGCATTGCGCCATCCTCGTCGAAGGCAATGTCGATGTCGTGATGATGCATGCGTTTGGGTTCTGTCATACCGTTGCGTCAATGGGTACTGCTTTTACCCCCAAACAGGCAGAATTACTGCACCGACATACGAAACGGCTGTACGTCATGTATGACGGCGACGCCGCAGGCAAAAAAGCGATGTGCCGGGCTTTGCCCATATTGCTGGGATACGATTTCGAAGGACTGTATGCCGTCGAACTTCCCGGAAATGATGATCCAGACAGCTATCTGCGCGTTTATGGTGCAGACGGTATGCTCTCTCTCATTCAAAACGCCAAACCGCTGGGCCAATGGTGCGTTGAAAAGAAATGCACAGATATCCTGAAAATGCCCCCTGAACTGCGTAAAGCGGCTTTCGCGGATCTGAGCGAACTCCTGCACGGTTTTCCAGATCCCCTTGCGCAACGACATTATCTCGAACAATCTGCCCGTCTGCTGGGGCAGGATATCGGGCGTCTGGCCACTGAACTCGGCATGACTCAGGCACCCATCATCGCCGAAAACCACAAATCCCCCGAAAAACAACAGGAATCTTACAATCGCATTGAGTGGACTGTCGTCTATATGCTGCTCACTTCGAACGAAAAATACGAGTCCTTTATCACACAACAAGGCATTGAACTGATACAGGAACCGGGACTGCGCGCTTTGCTTGAGGAATACTGCGGTCTGCAGGATAAATCCAGCACACATGTCATTCTTGAGTCACTGAGCGAACATTCCCGCAGACTTTACGAAAGAATTATTTGCACGGAGCTGGATATTTCTGAACAGGATTACGAAAAATGGTATGAGGGTGCGCTGGCAAGTCTGATTGCTTCATGGGCATGCAGAGAACGCCAGCAAATCAGCTACCAAATCGCCGAAGCCGTAAAACAAAACGATGATCCAACCATCACCAGGTTGCTCGAAAAAGACAAATCTCTGCTCGATTTGATGCAGCAAACACAACAACAACGAAAATACTGCTGGGATAATCACGTGTAATTCTTTGGAATGATAAACAGCCCCATGGCTGTTCTCTTCTTACGGTACAAAGCCGCTGACAATATCTGGCACAGCAGCAGATGGCAGGGTTTTGCGCCAACCACTTAACATATTCTTTATTTCGATCATTCACATACCTGAAAAGGGAGAATCGGATGTCAGACGTTTTAAACAAAAATGCCATTCAGGCACTGATTGATAAGCTTGAAGGCAGGACATCAATTACTTACGATGAGCTCAATGAACTGATTCCGGAAAATGTTCTGAGCGGACCGCAGGTGGACGCCATCTATGATTACCTGGACGACCTCAATATCGAAGTCATTACTTCGAACAGTCATTCAGTTACAGATAACAAGCAAACACCTGCTGCAGCTGCCACCCCAGCCTCGCAGCCCCAAACCACTGCTGTCGCTGCGCAAACTGAAAAAACCGAAACGACCAGTAACGCAAAATCGAAATCAAAATCTGATGATAAAAAAGTAGAAAAAGCAGCTAAAGCCGACGAAAAAAAGACAGAAGCAAAAGCCGAAAAGAAAACGGCCGATGCCAAGGATAAAAAAGTAGAAAAAGCGGCAAAAGCCGACGAAAAAAAGGCCGATGCAAAAGCCGAAAAGAAAACGGCTGAGGCAAAAGATAAAAAAGTAGAAAAAGCGGCTAAAGCCGACGATAAGAAAGACGAAGCAAAAGCCGAAAAGAAAGCAGCTGATGCCAAGGATAAAAAAGTAGAAAAAGCGGCTAAAGCCGACGAAAAGAAAACCGATGCAAAAGCCGAAAAGAAAACGGCCGATGTTAAGGATAAAAAAGTAGAAAAAACGGCTAAAGCCGACGAGAAAAAGGCCGATGAAAAATCCGATAAGAAAGCGGCCAATGTTAAGGATAAAAAAGTAGAAAAAGCGGCTAAAGCCGATGATAAGAAAACCGATGCAAAAGCCGATAAGAAAACGGCTGATGCAAAGGATAAAAAAGTCGAAAAAGCGGCTAAAGCCGACGAAAAAAAGGCCGATGCAAAAGCCGAAAAGAAAGCGGCTGATGCAAAGGATAAAAAAGTCGAAAAAGCGGCTAAAGCCGACGAAAAAAAGGCCGATGCAAAAGCCGAAAAGAAAACGGCTGATGCAAAGGATAAAAAAGTAGAAAAAGCGGCCAAAGCCGACGATAAGAAAGACGAAGCAAAAGCCGATAAGAAAGCTGAAAAAGCGAAAGATAAGAAAGCAGAAAAAGCGGCCAAAGCCGATGATAAGAAGGCTGAAGCAAAAGCCGATAAGAAAGCTGAAAAAGCGAAAGATAAGAAAGTAGAAAAAGCGGCTAAAGCTGACGAAAAGAAAGACAAAGCAAAGGCTGAAAAGAAGTCGGCAAAAGCAAAAGACAAGAAAGCTGAAAAAGCGACCAAAGCTGACGAAAAGAAAGACGAAGCAAAGGCTGAAAAGAAGTCGGTAAAATCAAAAGACAAGAAAGCTGAAAAAGCAGCCAAAGCCAACGATAAGAAAGACGAAGCAAAGGCTGAGAAAAAAGCAGCAAAAAATAAAGAGAAGAAAACAGAGAAATCAGCGAAAGCCGACGATAAGAAAGACAAGGCAAAAGCCGAAAAGAAACCGGCAAAAGCTTCCGCCAAATCCAATGATGCGGATAGTTCGGATAAAGAATCTGCCAAAAAATCGAAAAAAGCCAACGATGCATCCGACGCATCGGCAAAGTCCAAATCCAAATCAGACAACAAATCCTCAAAGTCAGCCAAGGGCTCTGCATCTGCTGAATCTAAAAAATCCAAAGAATCAGCAGAATCTGAAGACGCCCAATCGAAGTCATCCCGTGCTGCAGCCAACCAGCCGGATACTGCGACCAAACCCGCCGAAGCCAAAACGCCAGATCAACTGGAAGCCGAAGCAATGGAAGGTCTGGCCGATGCCATCGACGTCATGGATGAATCTTTCGACGATGACAGCGACGATGCCGGATTTGCAGATGTCGATGCAACATTCGATGACGAGCTTGATCCCGTTGGCGACGGTGACATGGCTCTGTTTGACGATGTCGAGCACGAAGATATCGATTCTGATCTCGAAGCTTCCGAATCTGACGATGAGGCAGCCTCCGAACCTATCGAAGACACCGATGCACCGAACATTCCCGAACTGGATGAGGATAATGTCAAAGAACGCGATAAGAATGCCGATCCAGTCAGAATGTATCTGCGCCGTATGGGCAGCGTCAGCCTGCTCTCCCGCGAAGGCGAAGTGGAAATCGCCATGCATATCGAAGAGGGTGAGCAGAATGTTCTGAACGTTTTGCTGCAAAGCCCATTTGGTGTACGCGAAATCATTGCCATTGCCGAACGCGTTCGACGCGGCAAACTCAAGATGCGCGATGTATTGCGCGATTTCGAGACCGATTACAGCGATCGTTCGGAAGAAGAAATCACCATTGAATTTCTCAATCACGTTGACGAAATCCGCAAACTCAACCGCAACATCATCCGTCTCACCGAGCGCCTCAAAGAAGCGCATGGCATCTCCGAGCTTTACCTCGAGCGCACCCGCGCCAGTCTCGAACGCAACCGTCACGCCATGTACGATTTGATGCTTCAAATCAGACTGTCGAAAAAACTCAGTGAGCGTTTGGTATTCAAACTCAAGAGCATGATCGAACGCCTGGACGCAGCCGCCCGGGAAATCCGCCGCTGCGAAAGAGAAGCCGCAACTGATTCGCGTGAAATCGCCAGAATTTGCCGTGAAATCACCGCATCTCCCAAACAGGCTCACGAAATTCTTGCCGGACACCGATTTAACGAATCAAAAGTCTTTTCGCTCTATGATACGATTGTACGCTATCACCGCGACGTCGAACTCATCGAGCGCGACACGCGCATTTCGGCCGACGCGCTCCGTCTCACCCATCAGCGCGTTCAACTCGGTCAGCGCGTTGCCGAACAGGCCAAAAGCGAGCTCATCGAAGCCAACCTGCGTTTGGTCGTCTCCATCGCCAAAAAATATACCAATCGCGGTCTTCAGTTCCTCGATCTCATTCAGGAAGGCAACATCGGCCTGATGAAAGCCGTCGACAAATTTGAATACAAGCGCGGTTATAAATTCTCCACCTACGCGACCTGGTGGATCCGTCAGGCCATCACGCGCGCCATCGCCGATCAGGCCCGCACCATCCGTATCCCCGTCCACATGATCGAAACCATCAACAAGCTCATCCGCACAAGTCGTTATCTGGTGCAGGAATTTGGCCGCGAACCGACACCCGAAGAAATCGCCGAAAAAATGGAACTCCCGGTCGAAAAAGTCCGCAAAGTCCTCAAAATCGGCAAAGAACCCATCAGTCTCGAAACGCCCATCGGTGAAGAAGAAGACAGCCATCTCGGCGATTTTATCGAAGACAAAACCGTCGTTTCCCCTTCCGAAGCCGTCATCTCCATGAACCTCGCCGAACAAACACGCAAAGTGCTCGCCACCCTCACACCGCGCGAAGAAAAAGTGCTGCGCATGAGATTCGGCATCGGCGAAAAGAGCGACCACACTCTCGAAGAAGTCGGCCAGGATTTCGACGTCACTCGTGAGCGAATCCGCCAAATCGAAGCCAAGGCACTGCGAAAACTCCGTCATCCGACGCGTGCCAAACAACTCAAACCATTCGTCGAAAATTAGACGTTTTCAATAGGTTTCATCGCTATTGCCCTTCGGGCAATACGCGATGGTTTCGCGTCTGGCAGCGATGCTGCCACGACGCTTTTTTTGTGCTATCGGTCTGCGACCGATACGCACAAAAATGATGCGATGTCTATAGTTTTACAGCCTTTAATGCAGCCATGACATCGTTGCAGCTGTCGAAACGATCTGCTGGCTTTTTTTCCATCATCTTCAGGATAATGGCTTCAACGTCAGGATTTATCTGGGGATTGAACGTGCTGGGCGCTGGCGGTAATTCATGAACATGTTTGTACGGCAAATCGCCTTTAACAAACGGCAGCACACCTGTTGACAGTTCGAACAACGTTACACCAAGCGAATAGATATCCGAACGCCTGTCAATTTCATTGCCAAGTACCTGCTCGGGGCTCATATAATAAGGCGTACCAACAGCCTGAGTCGAGTTGTGATCTTCCGAAGCAATTTTAGCCAGACCAAGATCGCATATTTTCAGTGTTTTATCCTTTTTGGCAATCATCATGTTCGACGATTTTATATCGCGGTGAATGATGCCATTATCGTGCGCATACTGTAAGCCACGGCATGCATGCATGGCAACCTGCAGCAAAAACTTGGTCGGAAACGGTCCCGTCTGCGAGATAATCTGCTTGAGATTCTTACCGTCAATAAACTCCATGGCCATATAGATATTGCCGTCATTCAGAGAACCAATATCATAAACGGTCACAATATTAATATGCTGCAACTGCGCCGATGCCCGGGCTTCTCGCATGAAATACTCGAGTGCAACGGGGTTATCGCGCAATTTATTGGAGAGAACCTTCAACGCAACCGTTCGCATCAGAATCGTATCGGTGGCTTTATAAACCACGCCCATACCACCATGAGCGACTTCCTCAACCACTTTATACCGGTCACTTCCAATGGCTGCGACTTCCGTATCGCCGATAATAACGGTCGAGATGCGCCCCCTCGATCTGGTACCTGCAGGCAGCTGTCCGGTGGTAACGGAACGACGCTTTCTGTCTCCGACATCAGACAACGACTTGGGTTTAACCGGACTATCGCATGTTTCGCCGGTTTCGATATCGGCTTTCAAAGAATCCTGTTTTAAGCGTTCCTGCTTTTCGATCAGGCTTTTAATGGTCGCACCAATATCGTGGAAAGATGCATCGATGCTTTGAACTTTTTGATAATGCCGCAGTGCATTATCGTAATCTTCCATGATTTCGTAGCTGTAACCAGCCTTATAGCCGATACGGCACATTTTTTCGTCCGGCAGTTCCTGCCACAGCAACGATTCATAGCAAGTAACTGCGTCCGAATAATTTTTCTTTTTACAGTAAATATCGCCCTGCAATTCGAGTGCATTGACGTAATTTGGATCGTCGGAATCGACCTGTTTCAAAGCATCCAGGGCATCATCAATGCGCTTGGCCTCGATATATTTCTGGCCCAGTTTATAATATTTTTTAAACCGCTTGAGCGTTGCGATTTCAAGATCTGTATTACCGGCAGCCTGCGCCATGCGGTAAGCATTTTCGAAATCCCCGACAGAAAGATATCCCTGATAGGATTTCTCATACTGATTATCCGCCTCAAAGCAAATGGCCGCAAGCTCATGCTGACCTTCTTTTTCAAGCTCCTGGGCTGTTTCTTCGAGTGCCTGAGCCTTATTGAGAATTTCGATGGCTTTGCTGCGCGTTTCGGGTTCTTTAAGATAGACCTTGGCCGCATAGATTGCCATCGTCCGGCTCACACTCGTGGCCTGGATATCGCCATTGGCCATGGCGAGATCGGCCTCGAACGCACGAACCTGCATTTCGAGCTGTTTGGCCAGATTACCCGACTTCTGGTAGCACATGACTGCATTCATGTACTGGCCAATTTTGGCGTACAATACAGCAGCTTTATCAAACTGTTTGATTTTAAAAAATATCTTGGCAGCCTTGTCATACTGCTTGATGGAAAGCAGCACTTCTGCGGCCTCCTCAAGTTTACCTTCCACCTGGTAAACTTCCGCGAGCTTCTGCGGGCGATTCACCGCTTTTGCAATTCGTTCGCCATCCGCATACATTTGGTATTTGATGGCGATATCAATTGCCTCAACCGGATTTCCGTTCGATTCGCACAAATGAATAGCATCTTCCACCATTCCCGCCTGAAGCAGAATTGCAGATGCCTGAACGATATTCTCACAATCCATCGCAGCCTTGAATTTTTGCTGCGCTTCGCCCGATAATTTTTTTCTAAAGATACTGTTCATAGTCATCAATCGACAGACCGCATGTGAATGCAAAACCGATTATCCTATATAATGCAAAATGCTGTCTGAAGTCAATTTTATGAATCAAATTTCATCGGGAGAAGGTTACGATTCAGCCGTACACAAGCCCGTTAGGGCTTGCATATCAATAGCCCCCGGCAACGCCGGGGGATGAGGCAGTTTCTTTTCCCCTTCTCCCAATTTTTTGCAGCCCATTAGGCTGGCAAAAAATTGGGGCAAAAAGAGGGGGAACGCTTTGATCCCCCGGTAGTCGCCTACGGCTCCAACCGGGGGCTATTGATATTGAACGCCTACAGCGTTCTCTCGCAATGGCTGAACAGTTACGGGAGAAGTGTCGATTCAGCCGTATGTCAAGAACGCCGCAGGCGCGCACGAACAGTCTAAGTAACTACCTAAATCGTACGAAAATCAAGGCTCTGTTTAACGATCGTGGATATGAAAATGCAAAGTCATTTGCTTCACGGCTTTTAGCTTATAGCTTATGGCCTATAATGCTCCTCAGACAACTACAAGCTATAAGCCACAAGCTATAAGCCTGCACATCCCGACATCGGGTGCGAAAGCTATATCCAAACTGGTTAAACATAGCCAAAATCAATGCTATCGCAATACACAGCAAAAGGCTGGCAGCAGGAGACTGGCCGATAAGCCGGGTTTTGTCGCAGACAAAAAAAATGTCTGGTGTAGTCATTCATCTAGGATGGCAGTTGCCCGCCACCTCAAGCGATCATAACCCAAAGCTCGCGGGCGAGGATGCCCGGCCGTTTCCGGCGGCTTTATATTCGATCTTGCTCCGGATGGGGTTTACCATGCGAGCCATGTCACCATAACTCCGGTGGGCTCTTACCCCACCATTTCAACCTTACCTCACTCTCGCAAGGCGGTATATTTTCTGTGGCACTTTCCCTGAGGTCGCCCTCGGTCGCCGTTAGCGATCATCCTTCCTCGAGGAGCCCGGACTTTCCTCTCCACAGCCGTTTCCAGCTATGCAGCGACTACATGTCCAGCTCCTGCTGCCGCCGCTCTTTTATTCTCATTGCGTCCCAAAATGCAAGCCCCCGATGCACATAATACATGGCAATTGTTACCATACAGGGAACGCCTAAAGTCGTTCTCACGCAGGTACAGAACAGCTACGAGCGCAAATCGATTTAGAGGCGATGCCATTACATTGCGGAACGCCTTCAAAATCGGGGGTAGGCGCGTATTTGCAAAGCAAATAGCGCCGTAGGGGGCTTGCCCCCTCACAACAAAAAAAGCGATGTGACAGATTCTCAAAGTTACAGAATTGTGACGAAACCATCACAAAAATCGAAATAGCGTTTGAGATATCATGGGTTTATGTGTAGTGTATGTTCCGCTGTTCTGCATTCATATTTTTGAATGTCTGAGGAGGAATGCATTGAGAAAGTTATTCACGGCCGCATGTCTGGCCTTTGTCATCACAGGATGTGCAACAGAGCTGGTGGGGACACCTGCCGCCCTTGACAAGATCGAATCGCCGTCGGGAATGGCCATCCATCCCAATGGCAAATATGCCTATGTCGTCGGATCAAATTTCGACCTGGAATATCGGGCGACCGATGGCGGGGCGCTTTACGTCGTAGACCTCGAAAATAACACGATTCTGCCCAGCTCAAAACGCATGGGCAGTTTTGGAACAAATATCGTTCTCTCATCGGATGCACGCCATGGCTATACCGTGACGCGAGACGATGATGCACTGGTCTGGTTCGAAATTTCTGAGGACGGAAGCTCGATTTCATGTCCGCTGGCCAAAGCCGGTGATGAAGATCTACTGGATTGCCGGATCATTATTGACGATGATCCATCCTATATTTCCATCACGCGCAGTTACCGGGAGACACCCTATATCAATAGTGCCGGAAATCCAGCGCTCATGCGGGTTGATTTCGATTTGCTGATGATTGCGCAGATGCGAAATGCCAGAGTGATGGCAATGACGGTTCGTGAAGCCGGTGATTCACTTCTGTTTAGTAAGGCTGCCGCATCGCTTGTTTACAGTGCCAGTGAAATCATTCATATCGGCGGAGAGAATTTCATCGTCACAGGCAGAGCCGCTTCAAATCTGACGATCGCCACGCCAGCTATCAGTGCCTATGGCGAGGTGAAAGGCTTGTACAACCCAAGAAACATAGCGGTTCCGAATGCGAACAGTGCCTATATGGGGCGTGGTATGGCGCTCGATCCCACAGGCCAGAACCTCTATCTCATCAATCAATATCCCGATTCGCTGATTCAGTTCAATATCAGCGGCGTTTTGGATGGTGACAATGCCACCGATTTGTCACAGGCAAATAAAATGATGATGCTGCCTGAATCTATGTCCAAAATCCAGTGGGTCGGTGATTTCCAAACCGGAATGCTTTATCTGACCTCTGTAAGCAAAGACAGAATCCTCATTGTCAATCCAAGGCAAATGGAGATCGAACACGTCATCGATACTGGCAAAGGGCCATACGAAATGGTTCTCAGAGACCAGACGCTTTATGTTCTACATTTTCAGGGTAACAGCATCTGGTCTTTTGACGTCTCCGATCCAGCCTCGCCGGTTATCCTGAATAAATATCTCGAAAACAACGATTCCACCGAAAACCAGTCAACAGAGGCACCATGAAAAATGCTTTCAATCGCGCCTGTTTTTGCGCGTTTATCGCTCTCCTGACGACCGCCGTCTCTGCTTGCGAGGACGAGAACTCTTCTACCCTTTCTGCTCTGCGTATGCCTGGCGATCTCCACGTCGTCTCTCGCTGTTATCTTCAAGAGCAGCTGGTCGCCAAATCCCAAACAGAGTGTCAAGAAGAAAACGGTTATTTCGAACAGTCGGTTTTTGCCGTCAATCAGTCAACCGCTTCGGTAGCTTACATCGACTATTACCCTAAAAAAACCAGATTTACCCCTATTGATATCACGGCATCTGTACCTGGCGTGACGTCCATTCCGATCGGAGACAGACCTCAGTCCATTGCGGGAGATTCTCTCGGTGTATTTGTCGTTGTAACCAGCACAATCAACAACGAGCTCTCTATTATCTCCGTCAGCGACCGCCAGGAAATTGCCTATCAGCAGCTCGATAAAAAACCATCCAAAATTGTATATCATCAAAACAGTTCCGCGTTTTTGGTGTTTTTCCAGGATGGCACAGTCCGAAAGCTCACCATCGATTTTGACTGCGGCGCAGGTGAAAACATCTTTCCTGAAAAGTGCACACTGAACAAGGACAAGATTTCTGTAAACTGGCAGAACGCCACAGTTCTGGACGGATCTCCCATCGGATTTGCGGCGCATCCAACGAAGAACACGGGTTATGTCTCCTATTCGGATCGTCGTTATATCTCGGTGATTGGCTTCGACGAGGCAGAGGGAACGTGTTTGTCAGGTGCATCCTATCCATGCGAAATCGATAGACTTGGTGCGGGTTTCGGGTGTGCAGACGGTATTGATAACGATGGCAATGGCCTGATCGACGAACAGGATGACAGCTGTTTCTATCCATGGAGTGTCGAAGGTGCCGGCAACGATCCCGATGATCTCCAGGCCGGCTATGCTGGCATAGGTGAATGCAACGACGGCATTGATAATTCTGGAAATGGCTTAATTGATGCGCTCGATCCTGCGTGTATTTCATCCAGTGATGCCAGTGAAACAGAGACTGGATATCAAAGTATGGTCTATGGGACATGTGGCAATGGCACAGATGACGATGGCGATGCCGATGCCGATCGTGCCGACAGAAAATGCGCATGGCCAACAGACGATGAAAATGCGGATTCCGGATCTGAAACTTATGGCATTGGCTTGTGCCGGGATGGCAAAGACAATAACAAGAATGGCCTTACAGATGCTGAAGATCCGGCATGTTATGGTCCCAATGGCCTGTCCGAAACACCGCTTGTTTCTTCGGGACGAGGTGCGATTGATATCGATCCCAAAGGCAGATGGCTCTATGTGCTCGATCCGACCGATTCACAGCTCATCGTGATCGATCTCGAAACCGGAAAAACCATAGACCGTTCCGGCTGGTTTCCAAGACACCGTACGGTCGGGATACCCGTATCCAGGCTCGCGCTGGATGTCGTTGCCGATATTCGCACCGAAAATCTGTATCGCAGTGGATCCAATCTGATTAGCTCCGAGCGTGCAGTGGCGTTTGTTTCGTCTTCGGGCGGATCGGTTACCGAATACACCATTCACCAGACACGGACGCATTATGTCAACGATGTCGCCAATACAGTTGCCGAAGAAACCGTTATGCTGCCCACAGATACAGACGGCGATTCGTCCTATATTGGCGTCGTTCGATGCGTTGGCCGAATCTGCGCCGAATCTGACTTACCCAGAATTTATCTGCGCCAGCGCAACACCTATGCATTCTTCACCAAATCCGGTACACTCAGCAACGCCGATCCCGATACCGGCGAATATTATACGGTGCCATACGATGCCATCATTGCATCCGAAACCTGGCGCATCGCATACGAAGGCAAGCTGGATTACGAAAAGCGATCGGATGGCTATATTTCTTCCGATCATCAGTTCCATACGGATATCAACCTGTGTGCGATAGGTGCCAGACCCGGCGATCATCTGATTCTGCGTAACCGAAAAGGCGTTCTGAACCTGAGTGCACCACAATGTCAGCCATTTATGCAAAATGCGGATGGATCAGACCCCAATCTCGAATGGGAAATCACAAATGTCGGGCCAAATACGCTCACCCTTGCGCCAACAGGCAATCCGGGCGATGTTGAAAGCATTCCGGTAACCGAATGCTTTTCATCCGGTCTGGACTATGAGATCCGGGCATCCGGCGAATGGCTCATCACCAGTAAAGGCACTTATGTCAATCGCCGTTTGACCATTGGTAACCAGTGCATTGATAATCCGCTCCAACCCTATGGCCATACGCGCTTTAAGTTTGATCCTTCGTCCGAAGATGACAAAGCGGCTGCAATCAACACGCAAACCGCATTCTTCGGCATCAAGATGCCAGTCGTTCCACGCAATTATATACGTGACGATGCCTTTGAATTTACGACCAAAACAGGGCAATCGACACTTGCCATTGGCGTCGGTTCGGCGCCAGTCGCCATGAAACTGTTCAAAAATGCCAGCGCGCATTTCCTGCTCGTATCCGAAGCCAGTGCCAACACTATCGTCGTTTATGATATCGACGAAGAAGGCATCGACGACACCATGTAATATGGCGCAGCACTTTCTCATCTGCCCGATATCAGACGATAAACAGATTTTATCTCCGGCAGTCGGAACCTATCTCATGCCCCCGAATCATCTGCAGCCGCCCGACAACTGCAGATGCATCGGATGCATACAGCGGCTCAACGACATTTTGCCGCTGTGTATCGAAAACCGGGCACAATGCCATATCGCGATCCAACCCAACACCTGGCTGATGGTTGGTGACATCATCGGAACCATCGCCGAAACGCCCGATGCGCTTGATTCTCTGCCGAATGCCGATACGATTCTATCACCGTCAGACGGATTTCTAATCTGCCATCAACCAGATGGAAATCCCATGGTGATGCCGGATTCGACGCTGCATCCAGGCGCAGTGATCGCCATCATCGAATTGATGAAAATACGCATGGATGTGGTGTATGAAGGCCCGAATGATGCACGTTTTGCGGGTTATATCGGTACTTCGCCCCGGCCAGTACACCGCGGAGATCCCATTGCCAGAATCGATATTCAAGCTGCATCACAGGGTTCTCCAATGAATACTTAGAATCATACGCCCGGGGGTAGGCGCGTATTTGCGAAGCAAATAGCGCCGCAGGGGGCGTCCCCCTCATCATGAGAAGCTACTGAGCTGCAGCGAACACGAAGGGAAATTCAATCACACAGATACCGCCGTCGGGGGGATCGAAACGAAGTCTGCGGATGGTCTGCGTGAGACAGGATTCGACCTTGTTATTGCTCATTGTCGTCGATTTTATCGAGGCATCCGTCACTTTGCCATCGAGGCCAATTTTCCAGAAAACGATGATTTTTCCGGCCAAATCGGGGTTGGCAAGCAGCTGCTGTTCGTAGCAGTTTCGAAGCGCATTGGCGCGTTTTTGAACGACGTCGCGGATATTCGATTCTTTGCAGAAAGCGCCTTGTTTTGGGGCATCCATGGTCAATTTGGGCTTCTGTTTGACGCCCGATTTTTTGGGGCCTTTGACTTTGGCCGAGCCGTCGCCACCGCCGCCGCCACCACCGATACCGCCGATACCGGAGCCATAGCCGCCACCGCCGCCACCACCGCCGCCGGCAATGCCAATACCACTCAGACCGGCACCGAATCCGGCGCCCGTTCCAAATGCATCGCCATCTGCCGTCTCCGGCATGAAATCCGTCGCATCACCAAGACCCGCGCTCGTTCCAAAAAGACTGGCCATATCATGTAGTTTGGCACCGCCAAGCGCCGCCTGAATGCCAACCGGCTTCTCGACTTTGTTCAGATTCGCAATCGGCGACTGCGTATCGTCAATCTTAGGCCTGTCCATGTCTTTGAGCGCATCATCGATAATCACGTCATCGACATCTTCGATCACCGGCAATTCTTCCGGTTTTTCTTCTTCGACATGCTCCTCAACCTGGCTTAATACCTCGACCCAGCGTGACTCAAGGCCTTTATAGGTCGTCGCTTCAACTTTTTCACCGGTCATGCCCGCGATAAACAGAACAATCGAATGCAGCAGAAAACTGAGCACAAGCGTGCGGGCAATCGGACTTTCAAGCGCCTGTGAGAGCATCATCAACGGACTTCCGGCAACCGGAGGCAGCCCAACGCTCGTATAATACAGCAAAAAGTCAAACCCAGGCGCAAGGTTCAGGATTAACCAGTCCGAAGATTTAAATGTATAGCACGCCGGATGCGATTGTCCCGGTCGACAGCCTTCGCCGCAAGACGTGCTCACCATCATATTGGGCTGAAGATAAACCGTACCGCCGTCTTTATCATCATATATGGTGTATGACTGGCCCAAAGCCGGCACATTTACACAGAAATCGGCACTTTTGCTGCTGCCAATGGTCACATGCGAACCCGACAGATACTTTTCCGCCATCACTTTCTGGTGATAAATCAGAGCGCCATACAATTTATTTTTCATCTCAGTACCCTCTTCATTTCGGCAAATACCGCAAACACTGTGTATCACGAGATGGCTTTGATGGGAACCAGGATTTCATACAGAAATCGGTCATCGTAACAGTTCAGCCGAGGCTCTTTCCTCAGTTCGCAATATCAAATCCGCTGCGTCTCTCGCGACCTCCCTTGTCACTTCGTGACGTTCCCCATCTACATCAATGGCGAGGGGTAATTATGGTGGCATTTGATTTGCTTTCGCACCCGATGTCTGGATGTTCAGGCTTATAGCTTGTGGCTTATAGCTTGTGGTTGGCTAAAGAGCACTATAAGCCATAAGCTAAAAGCCATAAAGCAAACGACAGTGCATTTTTATATCCATGCTCGTTTAATAGAGCCATATTTAATCCATGTTTAAATGCGGTAGCCCTGCAATTTTGAGCGGACACGATTTACAAAAATCCCCATAAAAATCAATATCATAGCAGCAAAAACATAAATATTTTCTACATTTTGTCCGCCGCCGATCGCGCATCCGCCGCTTTTCTTTTTGGGATAGAGCGTATTGTTCAGCCATCGCTGATGTGCCGCCACCGACGTAGAAACGGCATAATCCGCGCATTTTTCGTCGCCGTAAGAAGTTACAGCCAGTACATGCCGTGTGCCATCCAGCATCACCAACACAGCCCCCCCCGAATCGCCATTGCACGGGCCGCCGTTCTCCAGATCGCTTTTGACCGTGCCGTATGGAATTTTCACTGTCTTATCCATCGGACACCACGACTCCGAACACCACATATCCAATTTGCCTGTCCAGAACAGACGCTGGTTGTAATTGCCGTTTTCATCCACACCAAAGCCGACAAAAACCACATCCTGCCCCGTATCGACAATCGATTTTACCTTCGCATAATCCGTCACGATTGGTACAGGCGCAGCCACATCTTCGGGCACAGGCGATTTCAGCCACAACAGGCCGATATCATTCATATTGGTCAATGCATCATAGTCGGGATTGGCGCGGAAATCTGCCACTTCAAATACGCGTTCCGAAGCAGGTACATCGGCATTTTCATCGGCCACAATGACAATTTTATTCTCGCGAAACAACGACTTAAAGGGCAAATCCACATCATCCGTCACACAATGTGCCGCCGTGAGAACGACATTTTCGGCGATCAAAACGCCCGAACAATAGGCATAATAAGCCTTATCGCCATTTCCATTCCCTGCGATGGCGATCGCCACCACACTGCCAAAATCTGCATTATTGGCTTGTTCGCCGTATAATATCGGCGAGTGAATGGTACCGAAAGTGTCCGAATCATCTGCCGCACAGCTGCACAATAAAAAAGCCGCGATTATCCAAATCTTTTTCATACGTAGCCGTTCACCTTTATGCCAGTCACAACGCGTTTACCGAACAACCACCGGACTTCTCCGAATTGCCACACAACCCGCTGTAATTATAGAGAATTTTTTTAATGATCGCCATTATTTCAGTCGCATTTGGCGGCGCATTTGGTGCTGCCCTGCGCTATCTCGTGTCGCAAATCCCGCAACTTCAATCATCGTTTCCCTGGGCCACATTTGCCGTCAATCTGGCCGGTGCGCTGCTGATCGGATTTATCGTCGGTGCCGCCCCCAACCGTCTGTCTCCAACAGCAACGACCTGCCTCAAAACCGGCTTCTGCGGCGGTCTCACGACTTTTTCGACGTTTTCCCTCGAAGCCCTCTCGCTGATCGAAAAAGGCCGATACCTTCCCGCATCCATTTATATACTGGCCAGTGTGTTCTTGTGCATCGTCGGTGTTTTTATCGGCCGTGCGATTGCATTGCGCTGTTTTGACTGATATTTGCCGCGTTTTGCGCATCGCGCATGCACGCGTCGTGCCCGTGCTTTCGCACCTGCGTGCGATGCGCCCGGGCGCGCACGTCTATGTGCTCGGGCCTGTCGCCCTTGCGCGCATACGCCGTGCGCACACAAAAAAAGCCGTTCCCGGCATCGGGAACGGCTTTTAAAAGCATACCAGAAAACTGGCGAAGCATTATTTTTTCTTGTTGCTGACCGTAACCTGAGGATACGGAATTTCGAGACCAGCCTTGTCGAGTTCGCGTTTGGCCTGGGTCGTAATCGCCTCTTTGACGCCCCAATACTGATCGCCTTCGCACCAGGCTCGCAGCTGATAATGAACACCAGAAGGGCCAAGTTCGATGAGCACGACTGCAGGTGCAGGATCCGAAAGCACGCCTTCGACCTTGAGTGCAGCCTCGAGTGCCTTGCGGGAAACATCCAAATCGGCTTCGTAAGCCACGCTGACATCGACATCGGCACGGCGAATATTCTTGGAACTGATGGTGACACCGTTGCGATCGATTTCAATCTTGCACTGTGCCGTAACGCGTTCGCGAACTGCCCAATAATCCTCACCTTTACACCACACACGAACCTGATAATTGGTCGTTGCACCAGGCGTAACGCTCATCAGATAGACAAACGATTTGTGCCCCAAAGTGTCCTCAAGGATTGCACCATCGACATCCATGGCACGTTCGAGAGCCGCGCGAACAGAGGCGAGGTCCGAAGCATAAGGCACGGCGATATCGACGTCAGCACGACGATATTCCTGTGTGCAATTGTCGATGGTTGCGCCCGAAACGACGCTGTTTGGAATCGTGATCACGCGGTTATCGAGTGTGACGATGGTCGTCGTAAACAACTTGATATCCGAAACCGTTCCGGTCTGACCAGCAGCCGTAATAAAGTCACCAAGCTTGAAGGGTCTGAACACGACCAGCATCACGCCGGCTGCGAGATTTGACAAAGTTCCCTGAAAGGCGAGACCGATCGCCAGACCGGCGGCAGCGAGGACTGCAGCAAACGATGTCGTTTCAATACCAAAGATCGAAAGGCAGGCAAGCACGATGATGACAACGATGCCCCAATAAACGCCGCTGCCAATAAATCCGGGCAGTGGTGAAGTTCCATCGTCGCGAAGGCCTTTTCTCGAAGCCTTGACAACGGCCTTGCTAACCAGTTTAGCGATGATAAGGCCGACGATTAACAGAACCAGGGCACCGACAACAGATGTGGCATATTCAATGGCCTTGTTGAGCAGTGGGTTATCGGTCAGATGTTTTGCCCAACCGGATATTGCCTTGGCGCCTTGTGTTGCGCCTTCAGCAGCCTTATCGCCAGCCTCGGCGACCTTGTCGGCCGTTTTTGCGATTTCCTGGCCGAGCACTACGTGAAGATTTTCAAACATGCATTCCTCGCATAAAAAGTAGGCTTCATCCCCAGTCGTGTGACAAAACCGGCTTTGTGCCTAAAGCGCAAACCATACCGAAGGAGACAGCCCAAAGTTAAATCACCACCATTCGGAGCATCCCGAAATGCGGAGGGGCTTATAACATGTTTTTGCCGGGGTTAGAAACAGGATTAATGTGCTTACGGCGAAAGCCGTCAAAAAATAAAGCACTGTTTAACCAGTGTGGATATAGCTTTCAACCCAAATACCATGCCGCAGATGCTTAGAGCTCAGAGCTTGGAGCTTGGAGTAGTCTAATGCCCACTCGAAGCTCTAAGCTCAAAGCTCTAAGCCATGAATCAAGTGACCGAGTATTTTCATATCCACGATCGTTAAACAGAGCCAAAATAATAGGTTGAATCATAACCGGTATCCCTGGGTTGTTCGTTGGCTTCCTTGCCAAATATAAAGGTGAGTGATAAATAAGAAAACTGGGGGACAACACGCGGCGGCCTATGACACTGAAAGATTTTTTAAAAAAGCTGAAGAAAATCGAGTTCCACACGCGCATGAAATCGCAGGAAACGATTGCAGGAGCCTATCACTCGGCATTCAAAGGCCGTGGCATGTCTTTCAGCGAATGCAAACCCTACGAAGATGGCGACGATGTTCGATATATCGACTGGCATGCAAGTGCGCGACATCAGGGACTTTTCGTGCGGCAATTCGTCGAAGAACGCGAACTCAGCGTTTACGTTGTGCTGGATTTGTCATCATCGATGCATTTTGGTTCAATAGGCAAGACAAAGGCAGAAGCCGCGATCGAGGCCATGTCGGTGATTGCGTTTTCCGCGCTTCAGAATAACGATAAAGTAGGCATGTGCCTGTTTAATGCTGCCAATACGAAATTCATCCCGCAAACGAAAGGCAAAACAAATGTCGTGCGTTTTCTCATCGAAGCGCTCAAATTCAATGCACTAACAGGTGTCGGAGATAACTCACTCAACGAAAGCCTCGTCAAGACGATATCAGTTCTGAAGCGACGCAGTCTGGTATTTGTTATCAGTGATTTCAATACCACAGGCTACGAAACGACATTAAAACATCTGGCACACCGCCACGAAGTGATCCCGGTTGTCGTCTCAGACCCGATGGAAAAAACAATACCCGATCTTGGGCTATTGCAAATGAAAGACAGCAAAACCGGTGATTTGATGGTCGTCGACTGCAACGACAAAAAATTCCGTGAAAGCTATACCGCCCGGTTTGAGGCGCGACAGGCCGAACAGACGACTTCATTTAACCGTGCAAGCCTGGCATTTGTGCGCATCTCAACGACTGACGAGATCATTCAGCCGCTTGCCAGAGCCTTCAGCAAAAGGGCAGCACATGTTTAGGCGCAGGTTTTATCATCATCTGGTATGGCCTGTCATTCTCACAGGATTTGGCATGGTCGCAATGATTGAGGGGAATACTGCACTTGCGCAGAATCCAGCAAACCATTGCGAAGCGACGCTTGTGACCCTGGACGAAGCGCCGGATAAAACAAATCTCCTGGAACCCGTTATCTATCAATTTGAAAGCACATTTAACGAAAAGTGTCAGCTGGAAGTTAAACCAGCGGTCTATGACCGTATGATTTGCAACAGTCCCACCGTAGCGCTGATTCCCAGCGGTCATTCGGGGAAACTGTCCAATCGCATCCAGATCACCTGTGAGTATCTGCGTCCCGGTTTTTTTTTCAGTCCGCCGCTAAGCATACAGATGATCGATGAAAATGCACATGCTGTGGCCACAATCGTTCCACAAATGAAAGCCATCGAGGTCTTGCCTTTCTTAGATGATGATAACCGAACCAAACCCATCGAAGATCACCTGATGGTTCAGCAATGGCACCAGATTCGCGTGCGCCAAATCGCAATGCTCGCCCTCATTGGCCTGACAATCATTGCCATACTTATCATTGTACTGATGCGATATTGGAAACACAGACAAACTGCGCTTCCTCAGCATCCGGTTGCAGACCTAAAACCCATCGAAAAGTTTTTGCTCGAAATCGAGCAGCTAGTAAACGTCCTTCCCGTTTCGATTGAGGACTACAAAAACTATCACGATCATTTGTCCAATGCGCTGAGGCAATACATCACATCACGAACAGATATTGACGCGATGAGCTGTACAACAGCACAGCTGTGTCAAAAGATGAAAGCGGGTGACTTTTCAACAGAAACCTGCGAAAATCTGACGCACATTCTTGGAGAGTCCGATCGTGTCAAATTCGCTTATGAAGCCCCGGGGCAAGGTGCCAATATGATGCTACTGCGAGATACAACCAATCTTGCAAATCTCATCGAGGCACAAATGCAGTCAAAAGAAACGATCCAGGATGCGCTGAACAGCGCCAATCATAGTGAACCGCAAACGGCTGCAAATTCTGAGGGTTCTGTTAATGCCACATCAGAACCGCAAATATCGTTTGACATCGAACGTTCCGACACACGTCCTGAAGCGATTCCATCCCCAAATCAACCAGACGGGATGGATGAAAAAACCAACTAAACAGCTATCCGTATGACGAACTCATGGATATGATTTTTCTCACAATCAAACAGATGCGTATCGATTCGTTCGAGTATCCGCTCGTACTGTTGATGCTGTTTTTGCTGCCTGCAGTGGGCATATACGTCTATCTGCATCCTGAGTTTTCTGCGCGTTCACTGCTGTTTCCTTCATTGCCAACGAAATCCGCACGTTCAGTCACTAAATTGCCGAATTCCCAATACGTCACCAGCTGGGGATGGATTAGGCAATCAAAACGATTTTGGGCTGCCATCGTCGCATTATTCTTTTTTTGTGCAGGATTCGTGATGATCACGATATCCATGGCACATCCCTATGGCGGATCCACCTACGAGTCGCGTTCGGAAGGCATTGATATTTATTTCGTGCTGGACATGTCAGCATCCATGAAGGCATACGATTTTTCAGTCGAAGAGATGCAGACTCGCTATCGCAACGATATCGAAACGCCAAACCGTTTTGACGTTGCGCGCACCACAATGATGAAATTTATTGAGGACCGTGAAAAAAGATGTCACGAGCCTGCCGTCATGGCCAGATGCGACAGAATCGGCGTAGCGTTGTTCGGACAATCTGCTTTTATCGATGTCCCAATGACGACGAATTACGATCTGCTTCAGGCGCACATTGCCAAACGCCGCATTGACGATATCGACGCCACACAATCTGCAATAGGCGACGGCATCCTGAGAGCGGTTGCGAGCTTAAGGCATTCTGCCGCCAAAACACGCAGCATCATTCTCGTCACTGACGGTGATCGAAAAGGTGGCAGAATCGGTATCGAACAGGCCATTATCGGCGCAAATGCACACGGCGTAAAAGTATTCCCCATTCTCATCGGCGAAAGTGACTGGGCGGTGCTGATGGAAAAGAATCCCGATGGCTATGTGTCTTTTCACAAAGCTCAGTTTCCTGTGAATTTTGAACTGCTTGAAACCATTGCCTCGCAAACTGGTGGTATTGCCTACCATGCCTCCGATATTCTCTCGTTCGAAGAACGTCTGGACGATATCATCGATCATCTGGAACCATCTGTTTCTTCCGAATCGCGTCAACAGCGTCAAATCGATCTTACGCTGAATTTTGCCGCGCTTGGATTTCTATTTTTGCTGCTGGCATACGGCATTTACATGCCGGTCGTCCGGCAATATCCGTGAGTGTATGATATGAATCTGATTCAGGAATGGAGCCATCCTGCACTCATTTATCTGCTGATACCGGTAATGGCTGGTATGCTGCTGTATGTGCGCCGGCAAATCTGGAAATACCTCCGTGCGTTTGAAATCGAATCCACCCTATCCGATGCCACACTTCCGTCGCTCAAGCCATTCAGAATACGCAGTATATGCGCAGAAATTGCTGCATTTGTGGTCTCTTCTGCAGCACTTATTTTGATTACGCATACCATTCCGTTACTTGCCTTTGCGCTGATTTTTGTCTTTGACGTCATTTTGGTGATTTGTGTTTATTTCTATGAAGACAACCTGATACGGCGATATGGTTATGTCACACCTCAGATTTCTCAAAACCTCAAGCTTCTGCGAGGCAATGCCACCATTCGCTTTTATTCATTCAGACCAGTCATTTTCATTTTGATGTTGTGCCTGTTGATTCTGGCACTGATGGGACCTGAAGGTCCCGAACGCAATACGCATCTCAAACGAATTCCCATACATTCCACGGTTCTGTTTGATTTATCCCGTTCGATGGATGCCTCCGACATCACGCCAACACGCCTGAGCGCCGCAAAAGATGAAGCCATTTCATTGCTCAGAAAGAGTAACGGTGACGAAATCGGATTAATCTATTTTACGGATACCACGCTGGTTCAGTCCCCTCAAACCTACGATGTGGAATCGCTCAGTACTTTTGTTGCCCAGGTAAATCCCAAGAATATGCCCAGCCGTGGCACAGATCTGAACAAAGCCCTTCAGGCCGCACTGCAAACCTTCGATACCAACGACGATTTATTTTATCTTGAATCCAAACTCGATCTGCGCCGGGTCGTTCTGATTACGGATGGTGAAACGCATACAGGGGATTTGGATGCAACGCTGCAACGCTATCAGGCCCGCCGAATTCATATCGATATCATTGCCATTGGTACGCGAGAGGGTTCACAGCTAAAAAATGATTCCGGACAAATCGTTACCTACGAATCTGAGCCGGTTATCTCAAAACTGCAAAGAGAAACGCTTACCCATATCGCAGATGAAACCGGTGGCGTTTATACCGAATACACGATTCCGGAACACGCAGCAGATACGCTGATTGCACGTTGGGACGGTGCCAGAATCGATGTCAATCCTGGTCATGCAATGGCAACGTCATCTTATCGAATGCCTTTGTACCACTATTTCCTGTATCCGGCGTATGTTCTGCTGTGCCTGTTTCTGCTTCATCCTTTCTGGATTGCCATCCATCAGAAACGACGCAGCCGAAAGCATTCACAGAACAGCGAGGATCTTCAGAATGCGCATTTCTCAAAACAGAACACAGTACAGGGGGAGCAATGATGAGAATACCGCCCCACAGGTGGCTGTTATGCCTGACGCTGATTCTGAACAGCTGTGAAGATTCATGGTTCACGTCACAGGAAACGCTGCAAACAGATATCGAACAGGCGATTGCCAAAAAAGATTTTGCCCAGGCCGCCAAAAGTCTGCATCGCGCCAGACAACTGGCAAAATCCGATTCGCTCGATATCATCGAATATAACGAAGCCATTCTCGATATTGTGTCGGGGAATTGTGAAACCGCACGCGATCGTCTCCAAACGCTGCTCACAGAACACAACCAGAACCACCGCATTCCGGAGACAGGCTCCAACCTAGACATTCCCCAAACCACCCACGAAAATGTGTTTGCTGCAAGGCTTCATCAGGCGCTTGCAATTGCGCTTCAATGTCCGACAAATCAAAGCGCACAACCCGGCACAAATATGCCTCTCATCCTTGAGCACATGTATCAGGCCTATTTTAACGGCCTTGATACGCGCGATCAAATCACCAAACTGCTCATTGATTCAGAGCCGCCGTGTGCTGCGTTTGTTTCGGAAGCGCAGGGATTTACAAACAACACTGCGGAAACCGCAATCGAAATCGTTGCTGGCGACATAGAACAACAAGCGTCATACGTGCTGTGTCCTCAAACGGGGTTATGGTTTAATACCCATATCAGAGCACATGAAACGCTAACAGGCACCATCGAAATGAAACCGCTGCCACGCAGCATGGCTCTGGATGATTCATCAAGCCTGCCATACGCACAGTTTCACATCGATATATTTGATACGGCAATCAGTGAATCGGGACAGTCACAGCCCGTTGCATCCTATACACAGCCGCTGCCTGACTTCATTCCCGGCGCAGAAGATTATCAAAAGCTGACGCTGAATCTGCCGGCGTTTACAGCTAACCACGCAAGTAACATTCTGATTCACCTTTATCCCGAACATTTCGGTGAAGGGACCTGCCGTATCCATATCCAGCATACCGCCAATTGTGACAAACTCGACGACAGCGCTACCTATACAAACGATCTCAAACCCATCATTTATCCACTCATTTCGGGCATAGAACCCAGGCAGTTTCTGCTTTGTCCGACCCGCCCTGATACTTTCGAAATAGAAATACCGGCATCACACTACACGCTAATCGGCATGGTTCCTTTAGATTCCGATGCGCTCCAGGATAACGCCATTCAGATGCGCCTTATCAATGCCAATGGTCAGGAACTGCATTCAATACCGGATACAGAGGGCAATCTTCCCGGTGATCACTCAGCCTATATGACGATTCGTCCAACCCAAACCCAGACACAGGAATCCGACGAATCATCAGCCCCAATTTGGATCCTTGTCCACAATGCTGAGGCTTCCTCACAGAAATATCAACTCATCATTGGAGACAACACCCAGCAGATGCCGGTCAGATATGAACTTTTCAGAGCAGACTCCAGTCCATGTCTGCCCGATGATGCGCAAACGACCCCCACCATCAGCCTCGACGAAATTCAGGACAAGAAATCCATACAGCTACCTCCGGTCTGGATTTGTCCAGATACCGAACAAACCTATCGTCCTGAGTTTTCGGGGCAAACAGATACATTACGCGTCCACACACATGCGCATTTCCTGTCTCCCGATTCGCTCCATGCAGACGACGTCATGCTTCAGGCACTGATGCAGCTTCCGGATGATGATCGGGCATATCTCGTAGAAGATGGCACGCCGACAGAATCGCCGTGGGGAAAGATCGCCAACATGCACTCCGAATCGCTCAAAAAGCCCTTCACAGCCGATACCCGTATCCGGATTTCTACATCCAAAGCCATTTCCGGGTTTTCTATCATCGATTTCTCACTTCCAGACGACAAGCAATCGGACAATCGTTCCGACAAATCGGAACAGGACGAAAACCAGAAAAAACAAAACAAAAAAGAGGATAAATCCAAGGGCAACGAAAACGAAAATCAATCGCCAGACAAGCCATCCGAAACCAAAGCAACGCCCAAAGGCCCCGGCACAGATGGGCAAGGTGATGAATCTACGCCGGATCCCAATGCATCAGGTCATAAAGCTGCCAAATATGATCCGACAGCTTATGAACGCGACCATATCAATGCGCTTCTCGATGCCCTCGAACAAGGGGACAAATACGTCCCGCTATCGGGATCAATCGATTCGCAGTCCTCTGATAAAGACTGGTAAACCACCGCCATGAGATATTCACACACCATCGGCCATATCGCTGCACTTCTGAGCGTTGTGATATTATCAGCGTCTCAGATTCCGGAAGTCTATGCGCAGCAACCAGCACAGACCGCGCAGGAGAATCAAAACACGCCGTGGCTTGCGGCACCTCCCGACGACATGTTCATCGATATTCAGGTTCCAGCCCACCAGGTTTATCTGGGCCAAACCATGCGCATCGAATATGATGTTTATGTCGCCTCCGGAAAAGGACAGGTCTTTTATGATGCCCGCGAACCCGAGTTTTCGAAATGGTACACACTCGAAAGCCCCGCCGCACCACCATCCCAAATCTCAATTAACGGCAAATCCTATACAAAAGAACCATTTGCCGTATATCACATCTCAGCATACGCACCGGGCAAAATTCCGCTTCCTGCCATGTCCGTGCAAATTCCTTATTTATCGGATAAACCCTGGATCACACACCAGACAAGGATTATCGAGGTCATTCCTCCACCACAACCGATTCCCAATGGATTTGCCCCCGGAAATGTTGGACAGTTTAAGCTGGATGTCCAGACGACTGCGTCTTCCATCGAAGTCGGTCAAACGATTGATATCCGGATTCAAATCACGTCTGATGCGCCAGCGCCACAAATCCAGCCTGTCCCTTACGAAATCAACGAAACAGAAAGCTTCAGGCTCTATCCGATGGTACGCGATAAAATCGAAGAAAGCGTTCAACAGAGCCAGTTTCGCTCCGTTTCTTCGTTTCATGTCCGGCTGCTCGCGCTTCAGTCCGGCAACTATACGCTGCCACCAGTCCAGCTCGTCACATTCGATCCATCTTCGCACCAATATAAAACCATCACCTCCGATCCCATCTCAGTTCAGGTACTCCCCATCTTTCATGAAATCAGCACTGAACAAACGCTCATCCATACGTCCCGCATGGATAAAGCCACACCACGTCCGATTTATCTGATCAAAACACGGACTTCTACACCACTTTCCCTATGGTTTATGCTGGTCGCTCCATTGCTTTTTGCGTGTGCTCTGGGCGGAGTGCTCTATCACAAAAAACGCAGACAGCATCTCAGCGACCTCGAACGTCACGCACATATTCAATCACTGATGCATTCACTTCAGACTGCAGATTCTTCTGATAGTCAGCTGGAAGCCATACGTTCACTGCTCGAAACCCGATACCAAATCGAACGAAACTTATCCACCGCACAGATCGAAACCGCAATAGCCGACAGGTTTTCTGCCGAAGATGCCGCATTACTGCATCAACACCTCTCAAAGCTGCACACGCTGTCGTACAGCACGCATGATCCGCTTTCCCCGGACGAAATCCAATCGCTTTCAGAAATTCTTGCCAGGGGGAGGTGCGCATGAAACCTATCTTTGTTCGTCTGTTCGCTGCTTTGCTATGTCTTTTGCTGTTGCCATCCTTTGCTTTGGCACAACCGGACCCGCAGTCTCCGTCTGACGAAACGCAGCCGGATGCAGCAGATACCGCAGAGGCCAATTCCCTTGCCTCACTTGAACGCAAAGCACAGCAGTTTTTCGACGACAATCAGCCCGTTCGCGCGCTTGAAGTTTATCAATACCTCGAAAACTCATTTGCGGAAGATGGCTGGGATCATTTGCAGCCCGATCTGTTGTATAATCAGGCCATTGCATGCTACCGCGCAGGAAAGACCGGATCCGCCATCGGATACCTCAAACAGCTCGACCTTTTGCAGCCATCCGACGAGATTTCAGCACAAATCCACGAGCTGCAGATGCTCATCGAACACAATGTTTACCGCAAAGCCCCGGGAACGATGTTTGTGAGAGGCGAATCCAACGAATATGCCACGTGGAAACTGTTACAGCAGTTCCCGATGTCCTCGCTGCATCTGGGCATTCTGATTGCCTGGCCGTGTCTGTTTGTGCTCATCGGCTTCATCATACTGAAACGCCGCAACAAGCGTCTTCGTCTCGTTTTGGGAACGACCATAGTGCTCACCAGTTTGATACTGGGGCTACTCGGATTCATGGTCTTTCAGAAGCACAGAATCGAATCGCTGCAATTTGGCGTGCTCACAGGAACTGATAGTCTTCGCACAGCTCCCGTCAATGGACCGCATGTCGATGACAAATCGTTTGTCCCAGGAATCACGGTGCGAATCGTCTCTTCCACCGGCGACTGGCTGCAGATTGAAAGATTCGATGGTATCCGGGCATGGTTATCTTCCAACGATTTGTACAAACTGCACACACAGGAAGATTTACGCCACACTGCAGACCAACACTAACCCCGCAGCGCCTGCAAAAAACAGCATACGCGGCCGTATCCCGCAGGGATAGGCCGCGTCACTCCGCACGCGTATTGCCCGTATGGGCAATAGCGAGCGTACGTGCTTTTTGCGCGTTGACAACGCATTTTGTAACGGGGTATGAATAGCAGCCTTCGACTTTTTTCAGAAAGGCGATTTTATCACTTATCGTTGGCAATTCATTGCCTGACGGCGGTTTTTCCGCGATGCAAATGGGGATAGTTCTACAGATATGGCACGCGTTTTATATGTTGGTAGTTGTTTTTGTTCGGCCAGATGTGCAGCAGCAGAGCTGCCCAAAGCACTTCAGAGTGCCGGAGTCGATGTCGATATCATGGTTCCCCGCCTGGCCGGCATTTTAGACAACCTCGGTCCCGTTGCGGAACGACTGGTCAGACTTCAGGCGACGGTAGACAATCAGGCATACAGCCTCAAGTTGCTTGAGGGTAAAACCGAAGGCAATGTGCGCACTTTCTTTGTCGATGCACCAGTGCTGAATATCCCGGCACTTTCGCTGCTTTCGGACGACGGCATCCGCGCGACTGCCATTTTTGCGCACGCCGTTGCTCAGTGGCTGATTCAGTCTCCCGCCAAATACGACATCGTTCATCTCGACAGCCTCGAAGCCGGTATGCTCGCCGCGATGCTGCGAACCATCTACAGAAATGAAGACAAGCTCCGAAACCTCAAAATCGTGGCCTTCGTCAAAGGTATCGAAGACAAAGGCAATATCGATATGAGCTGGCAAAGCCGAATCGGATTTCCGGGCGAGGTGATGTCAAGTGCATCCATGGAATTTTACGGCAAATTGAGCATTCTCAAGGGCATCTACCTGTATGCCGATATCGTCGCCTTCCCCAACAGCTGCATCCGCAATAAAATCGAGAAAAATCGCGGCCGTGATATCGGCATGGAAGGCGTGCTCTTCGATAAACTCGACAAAATTAAAACCATTGCACTCGGCATCGATTGCGAAAAGAACAACCCCGAAACGGACAAAAAAATCGAAGCCAATTTCTCTGCGGCCAATCCCGCCGGCAAAGACGCATGCAAAGCCGCATTCATCCAGCAGTACAAACTCAAAAAGAATAAGCCTGTCGTCGCGTTTATCGGTCGCTTCAACGCCGATTCAGGCATCGAACTCGTCAACGATATTCTCGATGATTTGATGGACAGACAGGTCAATCTCGTCGTCGCAGGAGACGGCAGCGACAATTATAAAAAAGCCGTTGATTCCTGGAAATACGAGTTTAAGGGCAGTGTCGCCGTCATTCCCGGACGCCCCGACCTCCATACCAAACACCAGATCCTCAGTGCCGCCGATATTCTCCTCATCCCGGCCAAATCCGAAAATATCTCCAGGCTTCACCTCATTGCCATGAAATACGGTGCCGTTGTCGTCGCCAGAAAACAAGGCTGTATCGCAAACGATTTACACGGCGTGCGAAATATTGACAAAATCGATCCGCAGGATAACGCATTCACTTTTGCTAATTACGATAGCGACGAATTCTTTGATGCCGTCATGGATGCGCTGGATGTATACGAAACACCTGCATTCAAAAATGTTAGAAATCAGGCTGCATCCCTCAATCTGTGTTTGTCTGATTCAGCCAAAAATTGTATAGATATCTACGAATCGATTACAGCATCCGCGATTCGTTCATAATCCCTCTTTTTTCCGGAGTTTTAACATGACACAACAGATGGAATCCATTGTTCAGACTATTGCGCATTTCAAAGAAGTCATGACCACAAGAATGCTCGAGCACGTCGAAGAACCGCGTGAAATCATCGACGAAGAAGCGTTCTGCACGATTCTGGCCGGTATTCCATCCTTCCGGGTTCTTCCCGGCGTTCCTGAGCACATGGGCTTCGAAGGGATTTATCATTGCGCGACCGAAGAACAAGCCGACGAACTCAAAGCCTATCTCAAAGACGTCCTCGATATCACCGATATCGACTCCCTCATCAGACAGTCACACGAATTCTTCCACTTCTTTAATGAGTATTTCGATTTCGCCAACGAATGGGATGGACATCCGAACTTTTCTCTCGACGAACTGGATGCAGACGGCGTCGCAGCCTATACCGCAAGCCGCGATTTCTCCGTGCAGCTGCGCGATCTCGTTGGCCCGCAAGGCTATCTCGCATGGGATATCGGCGAACGCATCATGCTCGCACGCGCTGCATGCGCATGCAACATCATCTCCGAAGATGATTTCCGTGGATTCATCGCCGATCAAGGCCGAATCGCCAACGACATCTTCGACAACTTTGTCGACTACGCCGTCAGTGCACTCACCGGCGCCGTCTATTTTATGTTCGTCACAACCGGACGTACCGAGGATGATGGCCTGCTCGGATTCCTCGACATCAATCTCAAAATCGTCACCAACCTCTTCGATTCCGGCATCTGGGCCGTCAACGCTTGGTGCGAGAAAAACTACAAACAACTCGCCATTCGCGACGATCAAATTCAGGATCTCGTTCCAGAACCGTGGAATACTCAAACAGGTATCGCCACCGACCGCATTCTCTGCGACGGCTACCGCGTCTCCATCATGCTTCGCGAAGAAGCACTCGGCGCTACCGACTCCGGATGGCGTTTCTTCGCTGGCGACGAACCCGAAGAATACATCAGCGACAGCGCCAATTTCGGCAACGTCAGCCTCAACCTCATCGCCAACTACGCACCGGATATCGTCCCCCTGCTCGATGCTCCGGTCGGCTCTTTCTTTGCACGAAACGACGATGGCGAACTCGTTCAGGTCTCCGACGAGGACAACCCATTCAATAATGGCGAAGCCCAGGATGATGATCCCGGCGTAGGCTAAAACCCACTATTTAACAGCCTCTGCTCCGGCAGGGGCTTTTTTATGCGCGCCGCTATGGCTGCGCCATACGCTTGCGCAGCCGGCTATGGCTGCGCCATACGCCGGCTTTCCCTCACCGGTTCTCCGATTACATTCGATACCCGCCAGAAAAAAATGCGGATCGCGCCAATCTAACAGCTCGCGATTTGCTGCTGATAAAATCAACACAGTTGCCATACAAATATGAAATCGATCCTAGCTTCACAAAATGCCCACAAAGCACTCGAGTTCGCAGCTGCAGTACCCAAACTGCAAATTCTGCCGGCACCTTCTGCAATCCCTGTCGATGAAAATGATTCGACGTTTGCCGGAAATGCTCGCATCAAAGCTCTTGCTTATGCCTCTGCGTTCAATCAGAACACACTCGCCGACGATTCCGGACTCTGCGTCGATGCGCTAAATGGGGATCCCGGCGTTCACAGCGCACGATATGCAGCGCTTGAGCCCGATCCAGACCCCGATCCGGATCGCACCGCTGCCAACAATCGCAAGCTTTTACGCGCACTTCAGAATATACCTAGGTCAGAGCGTTCCGCACACTTCGTCTGTTCGCTCTGTCTCATCATCATCGATCCCGAGGATATTCGCCGTATTGTCGAAAGACAAATCTCCGATCCACGCATTCTATACTATGCCAAAGACAATACGCCTGCCCGCGAGCGCACACAAGCGCACCGCATTGAAATCGCTGTCGAAGGACGCGCAGATGGCTATATTCTGGATGCCCTTTCCGGAAATGGCGGTTTCGGCTACGATCCGCTCTTTTACAGCACCGAAGCCAACTGTACTTTCGCACAGCTCACCGCAGAACAAAAACTCACGGTTTCCCATCGCGGTCACGCCATCCAAATGCTCAATCAGCTGCCCATTTTTTAGCAGCATACGGCAATCGGCAAAAACTGCCTATTTTTTGGCTCTGTTTAACGAACCTGGATATGAAACTGCACAGTCGTTTGCTTCACGGCTTTTAGCTTATGGCTTATCGTGCATCTTAGACAACTACAAGCTATAAGCCACAAGCTATAAGCCTGTACTTCCCGACATCGGGTGCGAAAGCTATATCCACAGTACTAAACACAGCCTATTTTTTAGGCACCTCAGGCTGTGGCTGACCATTGGAAAGGCTGTCCTTAACCAGTTCCCCATCTTTGAATCTGGCTTTCATAATCACGTTTCCGCGTTCATCATACTGGGCATATTCGCCTTCAAGCTTATCATCGATATAGAAAGCATCTTCAGCAAGGATGCCGTTTTCATGCCAACGCTTTGAACGCCCTTCTTTCACATCATCTGCATAGTTGCAATCCAGAATCAGCTTGCCATTCTGAGCCCAGCGCCGCATCCGGCCGTTGAGTTTTCCCATGGCATACTCTATTTCGAACTGCATTCCACCATCCGAAAATGTGCTTCTGTAAACGCCTCTGCCGTCCCGGGCCATATCCATTCTCCAGCGAATTGAAAGTCCACACCGAAATCAAAAGAACCGAGCGCGCCACATCTGGTGACGCACCCCACATCGATACGACAATATCACAAATTTGGAGAATGATCCTGATCCTCGTTTGAATCGAACGGAATCTGACCGCTCTCAATTCCCAAACGATTCGCTTCTTCAAGAGATTCTATACGTTTAATCAGATGACGGATGGCATAATCCATTTCTTCAACCGTCAGCTGCTCCTTAACTGGTGTACTCGTGCGAGCTGGCGGCAACGGCATCTCAGCCTCATCAATACGCGGCATTTCTTCATAATTGTTGCGTTCTGCAGGGCATACAGACACCCCCTGCTGCGCATGATTCGCCCCAACATACACCACGGTTGGCTGCTGCATTTGCGGATCCGGTGATGAACTCAGCATCGATACCCATCCCGGTATACTCAGAATGAACAAAGCAGCTGCCACGATTGCCGGCACCCATCGCAACGCACGATGCCGTACCGTCTGCTTTGGAACCACTGGTGTGGGCGCCACAACTGCAGATGGCGACGATTTCTTTGTCTTCTCGTATGCATCGATTTCGCCGTTAATCGCATCCAGCAAAGACATGCCATCGATATCGTTCAACGCCAGTTTTGAATCTGTCCGAACGACACGCCGCAATTCATCCAGCGACTCATAAATTGGATCCGCCATTATCTCGTTGCGAGACAACGTTCCCAGCTCATCCGCCTTTAATTCCCCGTCAAAATACGCCTCAATCATGCCAGGATCGATGGCGCGGGCGTTCATCTCTTTTTCCTGGGTGCTTATGGTCATATTACCCTCCGAATCATTCCAAAAGCTGACGCAAATTATCAGCTTTGGTCTAAACGTATGGTTATTATCCTATATTCATCTTTTTTTTTCATCCATTCTTTTTGACGCAAAGAGTCATCAATTAAGATGTAATTGTTCTGCTCTAAACTTGATTGAATCCGTGATATGTGCATTGCTCTGTCTTAATATTACGGCCGCAGGCCGTCGTGATAAGCTATAGCATTGCCCGACAACACGACGTTGTCGGAGCGACGGTACAACGCCATGGAGGGCGTTTTAGCGTCGCACTAAAGATTGACTTGAACCCGCCGGGGCTCCGGGGGCGGGCCCCCGGGCGCGCGGGAATGCAAGGGGCGTTCGCGCACACAACGCCCCTTGCCGCCTGCGGCGCGTAGC
>JAEEGL016432550.1_pt1 | contig 47254 bp, 43 predicted proteins | sample 9134231 | NCBI WGS metagenome assembly JAEEGL01 (sample SAMN16246548, study PRJNA631951) | gut metagenome | biome: gut microbiome; feature: rumen; material: fiber-attached | host: Bos | place: Iran: Karaj | collected 2018-10
GACAAACTCTCCGTCCTTATAGTAATGTCCGGGGGGGACGGGATAGATCTTGTCATCGGATACAATGAGCAGCATCTTGGGCTCACTGGCAAAGATCAGATTACCCTCTTTATCCTTTGTATAATACAGGGGCCGGATCCCGATGGGATCTCTTGCCGCAATAAATTCTCCACTCCTGCCGTCATAGATCACGCAGGCAAATTCCGCATCCAGCTTTGCAAACATGTCTACCCCGTATTCCAGATACATGGGAACCAGGATCTCACAATCGCTGTCACTTAAAAAGGTATAACCCTTCGCTTTTAATTCTTCACGAAGAGGAGCAAAACCATAAATCTCACCATTACAAACCACGTTACAATTATTATAGGAAAAGGGCTGCATCCCTTCCTCTGTAAGTCCCATAATGGATAATCTTCGAAAGCCCATCAGGCCATCTTTGGTTTCAAGGATCCTTGCGGCATCCGGTCCTCTGGAAATGGTTTCATCCAGAGCTTTTTCAAATAAGATTCGGTCGGTGCTCTTACCGCACCATGTCATGATTGAACACATAAAAATTCGCAGCCTCCATAATTGTCGTGGTTTTGGAAATAAAAAAAGCGACGGAGTCTCTAAGGATATACCTTAAAGACTCCGTCGCCTATGCGGATTATACTATGCTTTTCCCATAGGTTTGTCAATCCGTTTTTTGTGAAATTATTTACGAACTTCGATACCGGCCAGATTCTCGTAGTATCTTACGATGGCACTGTGGTCGTTCTGACCCATACCGTTGCGATGAAGATTCTGAAGGATCTCCATGACTTCTGCGGTGAGGATCATGGGAGCACCAACGCCGTGTCCGGTATCCAGTGCGTTCTGCAGATCCTTGATATGCAGATCGATCTTAAATCCGGGATTAAAGTTACCATCCAGGATCATGGGAATCTTGGCGTTCATAACCGTGGAACCTGCAAGGCCTCCCTTGATGGCATCAAATACCTTCTGGGGATCTACACCTGCCTGGGTACTTAAGGTAAAGGCTTCGGAAACCGCTGCGATGTTTAAGGCAACGATCACCTGATTGGCAAGCTTGGTGGTATTGCCGGCACCGATATCACCGCAGTGAACGGCGCTTCCGCCCATGCTCATTAAGATATCGTAAACCTGATCAAATACGGCCTTATCGCCGCCTACCATGATGGACATGGTTCCGTCGATAGCCTTGGGTTCACCGCCGGATACAGGTGCATCGATCATCTTAACGCCCTTTGCTGCGCAGGCTTCACAGATCTCTTTGGAAGCAAGGGGTGCGATGGAACTCATATCAATAAGGATGGTGCCGGGCTTTGCGCCTTCCAGCACACCGTTTTCTCCCATAACTACACTCTTAACATGGGGAGAATTGGGCAGCATGGTAATGATGAGCTCACACTGCTCTGCCACATTTTTACTGGAAGTGCCTGCTACCGCTCCCTTTGCTACTACTGCATCTACATTGGCAGGGATCACGTCGTATGCTACGACCTCATGTCCTGCCTTTAATAAGTTGGCTACCATGGGCTTTCCCATAATGCCCAGTCCGATAAATCCGATCTTCATTGATTCTGCCTCCTGTGTTTGTTTTCCTGATCAATAGTTGTTGTACATCTTCTCTACTGCAGCGATCAGAGCATCTGTTGTAAGATCAAAATGCTCCAACAGTTCCTTATAATTATGGGCGCTGCAGCCGAACTCATCCTTCATGCCCACAAACTCAATGGGTTTGGGATTCTTGCAGAGGGCTTCTGCAATAGCGCTGCCCATACCGCCGCGAATGGAATGCTCTTCCGCCGTAACCACCGCCTTGCAATCCTTTGCCGCATCGATAACGGCCTGCTCATTTAAGGGCTTAATGGAAGCCACATTGATCACCTTCACGGAGATCTTATCCTTTAAGGCTTCTGCTGCTTCCAGTGCAAGGTGCACCATGTAGCCCGTTGCAAACAGGGCGATGTCCTTACCGTCCCGAAGAACGGTAGGCTCGCCGATCTTAAACTCTGCACCTTCCGGTGTGGAGTTCTCGTAATCGTTACGGTTTAAGCGAATGTAGCAGGGGCCCTGATGCGCGATCATGGCCTTCACCGCTGCAATGGTCTCATTGGCATCTGCGGGGCAAAGCACGGTCATGTTGGGAACGGCACGGAAAATGGCCATGTCCTCTACGCACTGGTGCGTTGCACCGTCACCGAAATCCGAAAGTCCGGAAGAGGATCCGCAGATCTTCACATTTAATTTACCGATGGCGATGGTCTGACGGATCTGATCAAAAGCACGTCCGCCGGAAAAAACAGCAAAGGAATTGGTAAAGGGAATAAATCCCGTCTGTGCCAGTCCTGCTGCCACACTGGTCATATCCGCTTCTGCGATACCCATTTCAAAATGGCGCTCGGGATAAGCCTGCTCAAACAATTTTCCCATGGTGGAACCGCCCAGATCTGCATCCAGTACGACGATGCGCTCATCTTTTTTTCCCAGTTCCACAAGGGTATTACCATATGCTAATCTCTGATTTGTATAACCCATTTTTTCTCTCCTGCCTTTATGATAATTCCTGCAGTGCCTGCTCATACTGCTCTGCGCTTAAGACACCGTTATGGAAGCTGACAACATTTTCTGCAAAGCTTACGCCCTTGCCCTTTACGGTATTTGCAATGATCACCGTAGGAACACCCTTTACGTTATCCGCATCATCCAGGGCTTTTAAGATCTCCCGCATGTTGTGACCGTCGATCTCGATCACATGCCAGCCGAAGCTTAAGAACTTGGCGGTAATGTCTCCGCTGTCAAAACGGTCTTTGGTGCGGCCGTTTGCCTGCAGGCCGTTGCGGTCCACGATGGCTACCAGGTTATCTGCCTTAAAATTGGCTGCTGCCATGGCTGCTTCCCAGATCTGACCTTCGGCGATCTCACCGTCTCCCACGAGGACGTAGGTCTTGCGGTCGATCTTCTTAAGCTTCTGTCCAAGGGCCATACCAAGGCCAATGGATAATCCCTGTCCCAGAGATCCGGTACCTGCTTCGATACCGGGCGTCTTCTGTACATCCGGATGCCCCTGTAAAAAGCTTCCCAGTTCCTTGGTCTGCTCTAAGGCCTCCACCGGGAAATATCCCGCTTCTGCCAGTGCCGAATACTGCAGGATGCCTACATGGCCCTTACTTAAAAGGAACCGGTCACGATCCTCCATCTTAGGATTTTTGGGATCATGCTTCATTTTGTAAAAATATAATGCCGTAACAATATCTGCCGAAGAATTAGAACCGCCCACATGACCCGCAACGCCAACGCCGATGCTGACGATGACATCTCTGCGGATCTTTCTGGCCTTCCTCTCCAGCTTCTCGATCAATTCATCACTGTAATTCATGATTATCTCCTTTAAGCCAATCTTTTAGTAAGAGGTAACGCCGCCATCCACCGGCAGTGCCACTCCATTGATGAACGCTGCTTCGTCGCTTGCCAGATACAGCACCGCATTAGCGACGTCATCTGCGGTAGCAAGCCGTCCCAAGGGAACTTCCCCAAGGCGCTCCGCGGCGCGCTCCGGATCCTGCAGCATCTTCTCTACTAACGGGGTCATAACCGTGCTGGGATGAATGGAATTGCAGCGAACACCATAGGCGCCGTAGCGGGATGCAATGGATTTGGTAAACAGGGTGATGGCACCCTTGGCTGCGGTATAGGCTTCCGGCGTATATTTGTGGCCGATGAGACCGCATACGGAGGAAGTATTGATGATGGAACCGCCCTTCTGCTCCTTCATAATGGGCAGAACACTCTTGGTTCCCAAAAAGCAGCTGCCGGTATTGACACGCATCATGGTGTTCCACTCATCGAAGCTCATTTCCTCTACGGGCTTACGAATGTTGATGCCGGCATTATTGATGAGGACATCGATACGGCCAAAGGTCTTAAGGATCTCCTCCGTTACCTTCTTCCAATCCTCTTCACTGGTTAAGTCGATCTTATAAAAGGTTGCGGTCAGGCCTTCTCTGGCCATTTCCCGCACCAGCTCCTCGCCTTTGTCACCGTCCAGATCCAGGAGGCATACGATGGCGCCTTCCTTACTTAAACGCTTACCCATTACACTTCCCAGACCACCGGCTCCGCCTGTGATCACGATCACCTTGTCTTTTACATTCATGGTTTTATACCTGATTCCTTTATTTATGATTTACTTCTGTATATTTGAGATACGAAAACTCTGCTTCTGCGCCGTCTAACTGACAGTCACAGCAGTTAACTCCCAGCATGGATCCGGTAAAGCCGTTGCCCACGATGTGCTCATCGGAGATGTTCTTCATGTCAAGCACCGGACCAATGGGTTTAAATGCATTTTCTGTAAGCGCGTAGTACATCTGCAGGGTGTCGTAGCGGATCTGTGCCTTAAGCTGCACCGTCTCCGTTCCTTCGGGAAGCCATACGGTCTCCAGGTCTTCCACGTCCTTATTGACGTTACTGGTAACTGCAAGGAACAGTCCTTTTTCGCCCCGGCTCATCTTTAAGTAATAGTGATTATCGTAGTTGTAATAAACCAGGAGTCCTGCAATGTGGTTTAAATGCCTGGGAGCAAAGGTCATCTTCGTCTCAAAGTCGCAGTAGAGACTTTGCTGACGCCTTGCAAGGAGAGCCTGGAAGTACTTGCTCATGATGGAAGCGCCGCCCTTAAGATGGAGTGCTCCATTTTGAACAAAGATACCGTTTTTCTCAAAGCCCCTTCGAAGGGTCATATACTCTAACGGAATCTTCCCGTCTTTAAAATCCACGAACTGGGAATGATCCGGATTCTGCTCCACCGATACGCCGGGCACCTCAAAATACTCTTCCGGCTTACCGGTATCGTTGGCCGATATCTTAAACCAGCCCTCCGCTGTCCATTCAATATTCTGGATCGCGCACTCTCTGCCTAAGATGCTGTTTTTCTCAATGGGTCTGGAGCATAGGTGGGACATGTACCAGTTTCCGTCCGCGCCCTGTATAGCCTGAGAATGACCGGCTCTTTGCAGGAGGCAGTCCTCCTGATCTGCACTGGTAAGAACCGGATTGTTGGGATCCGGCTCATAGGGTCCGAAGAGATCCTTTGCGCGAAGCACTGTCGTACAATGCTTGTATCTGGTTCCCCCTTCCGCTACCACCAGGTAGTAATAGCCGTTATGTTTAAAGATATTGGGGCCTTCGGTCTCTCCTCTTCCGGTTCCGGTACTGACTCTTACCGGACTTCCCAGAAGTTTTCCGGCTTCCATGTCGATCTCCTGTACGTCGATGCCGCAAAAACGCACCTTATCGGTCCTGTGATCAATGACCATGTTGACCAGATAGTGGCGGCCGTCCTCGTGATAAACCGAAGGGTCAAACCCGGAAGCGTTAAGCAGCATAGGATCTGACCAGGGGCCTTTCACAGAGGGCGCCGTAATCACGAAATTGTACGTATCCTTATAGCGCTGACGGTCCGTGTAGACGATGGTGTAAGCCAGGTAAAACAGACCGTTATCATAGGTTAAGTTGGGTGCCCAGATGCCGCAGGACATATCCAGTCCGGTCATGTCCACCTTGGTATCGTCGGTCAGGGCGTAGGAAGCGATCTCCCAGTTCACCAGGTCGGTGGAATGAAGGATGCAGACGCCGGGGAACCACTCAAAGGTGGAGGTTGCAATGTAATAGTCCTTTCCCACGCAAAGCAGCGACGGGTCCGGATGAAATCCCGGGATTACCGGATTTTGTACTTTCATGTGTATCACCCCTTAAGTCCGCTGGTTGCGATGCCTTCCACGAAGTACTTCTGGCAGAAGAAGAACAGGACAACTACCGGTAATACCGCCAGACAGGACATGGCCATGACGTTCTTCCATACCACGATGGTCTCCGAATCCAGAGACAGACGCAGTGCCAGAGATACGGTGTATTTTTTCACCGTATTGATGTAGATCAGGGAATTGAAATAATCGTTGTAGGTCCATAAAAACTGGAACAGACCTGCGGAAAACATCGCCGGTTTGAGTAGAGGGAGAAGGATCTGGATCAGGGTGCGGAAGGTACCGCAGCCGTCGATATATGCGGATTCATCCAGATCTTTGGGAAGTCCCCGCAGGAACTGTACCAGCATGTAGGTAAAAAAGGGATAGCAGGCAAAGGCTGCCATCAGATAAAAGGGTCCGTAACCATCCAATACCTTAAGGTTCCGGAAAATGGTATACCGGGGGATGATCAGGATCGCATTGGGCAGCATCAGCGTGGATAACAGGAGGGAAAAGCAAAGGCGCTTTCCCACAAAGTTAAACCGTGCAAAACCGTAAGCCACCAAAGTACTGGAAACCACCGTCAGGATGGTGGTGGGAGCTACCAGCAAAAAGGAATTCCGGAAAAATACCGCGTAGGTATTGCCTCCGATGGCGTTCCAGCCGTTTACAAAGGCTTCCCAGCTGTAGCTTTGGGGTAATAAGGCAATGCTGCCGTAGATTTCTTCGTTGGATTTAAAACTGGCAAAAAACATCCAGATCAGAGGGTAGATCATGGCCACGCCGATCACGATCAGAACCACATATGCCAGTACTTCCTGTATTTTCTTTTTTGTTTTCTTTTGCATATCGCGTTCTCCTATGACTCGTCGTCACCGTAGAATACCCAGAACTTACTGGTTCCGAATAACACCAGGGTAAATACCAGTACCAGTCCGAAGATCACCCAGCTGGATGCGCTGGCGTATCCCATCTTCATATACAGGAAACCATCGTTGTACAGCTTGAGTCCCAGCATGTAGGTACTCTTTACGGGACCGCCCTGGGTTACTACAAAGGCAGAAGTAAAGTTCTGCAGGGCATTGATGGTCTGCATGATGATGCAGAAGAAAATGATGGGAGAGATCTGCGGAATGGTGATCTTAAAGAAGCTCCGTACCGGGCCTGCGCCATCGATCTGGGCCGCTTCGTAGAGGGAAGCAGGCACCTGCTTAAGGGCTGCCAGGAACATGACCATGGAGGATCCGAACTGCCATACTTCCAGGGCACTTAAGGTAGGAAGGGCGGTTGCTGGATTTCCCAGGAAGGAAACCGTCTCCATGCCGAACTTATGCAGGATCGCATTGACCATACCGTCATCCATGAACATGATCTTCCACAGAATGGACACCGCCATGCTTCCTCCGAACAAGGAGGGTAGGTAATAAATGGTTCGGAGGACGCCGATTCCTTTTCTGCCCTTATTGAGAAGCACTGCTATGAAAAGGGACATGATGATCTTGCATGGAACGGTATATACGGAATATCTTATCGTCGCCGCCAGAGATTTGAAGAACTCCTTATCTTTGGTAAACAGGCGAACGTAATTGGCAAAACCTATGAACTTGGGATCCGTCAGGGCATTGTACTCCGTCAGGGAATAGTAGAACGATGTGATGAAAGGATAGATCTGCAAAACCAGCATTCCGATGATCCACGGAAGTAAATAGAGATATGCCTGATTATCGCGGGATCGCAGTTTCTTTTTTTTCATGAAATGTCTTCCTTTTATCAAGGGTTCTGTATGACCTGCATACAGAACCCCCGGCTGTAAAATCATTATTGCTGTTGTTTATCTGAGATTATTTGTGGGTATCCACATAATCCTGTAACAGTTCTACGGTCTCCTTGGCTGCTTCTGCAGGAGAAAGAGTGCCGTGAGAAATGTTCTCATACGCATCCGTTAAGATGGCGGTTACTTCGGAACCGGTGGTAGGACCACCATCGGACTGGCCGTTGTACAGCATGCTGACAGAAACGCTTTCCTTGGTTAAAGGATTTAAGGTGCCTGCCTTCTCACAGATCTCCTGTGCCTTAACCGTAGGAGGAACGCTTCGAACGGTACCTAAGATTGCTGCTGCCTCTTCGCCGTAGAAGAAGTTCAGGAAATCAATTGCCTCCTTGGGATGCTCGGTATGGGCATATACACCGATGTACTGCGGGCAGTCATTAAACCAGCCGTCGCTGACACCGTCCTCACGAAGAGGTAAATGACCTGCCATATAGGTGATATCGCTGTTTGCTGCGGACAGAACGTCTGCAGAGGAGGTATAGCCGATACTTGCTACATACTTGCCGGCGATCCAGTTGGGATCTTCCTGATCCTGATCACCGAAAGGAGCCTTGTAAGCTGCAGGAGCGCATACTTCTTCGTCATAGAGTCTCTTGATGAAGGTGAAGCACTCTTCAAACTGTGCTTCGGTCATGTTAAGGTTCATATCCTCATCAATGATGGGCTTGCCGTTCATCTGACGGCACCATGCACGGATGATGAATGCGGTTGCATAAGAAGTATTGGCGGACAGCAGATAGCAATCGCTGTCATATTCACGAACCATCTTGCCCCACTCAAAGAACTGATCCCAGTTGTACTGCTGGCTGAAGTCGATACCAACGGCATCTGCCAGATCCTTGTTAACGATCAGTGCGGTACCTGCCTGGCCGGTAGGCATTGCATACTGAGAACCGCTGCCGAACTGTCCGTTCATTTCCAGGAAGTTTGCATCGAAGTTGCTGACATCAATGCCGCCTTCGGTTAAGTTATACAGAACGCCCTGCTTAAAGTACTCAGGTCCAAGGCCGGTTTCGATCTGGAAGATATCCGGTGCTGTCTGGGAAGCAAACTCGGTGGTCTTCTTCTCGGAATAGCCGTCATAGGAGCTGTACTCCGGTTCAATGGTTACATTGGGATGAAGTTTCTGATAAGCATCGATGACTGCCAGAGTTGCTTCATGTCTTGCATCGCCGCCCCACCAGGAAAAACGAAGAGTAACCGGTTCGTCATTTACTTCCTCAGCGGGAGCTGCTTCTTCTGCTGCAGCAGGTGCTGCTTCCTGAGCTGCAGGAGCTGCACTGTCGGTGGAAGAAGCGGTACTTGCTGCAGTATTACCGCAGCCGGATAACAGACTCATTACCATCATGGCAGATACTGCCAGAGCCACTAATTGTTTACGTTTCATTGTGTATCCTCCCTGTATGATATAGTTCTGAATGCATTCGGTACTTAAAAAGTAACATTCCGGATAAAAAGAAAACAGAATTCCTGTTTACAAAAAAGTGTCATTTTTTCAGGAATTCTGTTTAAAGGTATCAATATTGGTTTTTACTTCTCATTTTTGGATTCTTTGGGGATCACAAAGGATACTTCCGTACCCAGTCCCTCCTTGCTGCGGATCCTGAGACCGTATTCCGATCCGTAGTGCAGGATGAGACGCCGGTTTAGGTTGGTAAGGCCGATATTCTTGGAAGCCCGGTTATTGATCTTACGATAGATCTGTTCGATGCCTTCTCTGGAGATCCCGACACCGTTATCCACGACAAAGAACGCGATATGATCGCCCTTATCAAAGATCTTGACCTTGATAAGGATCTTTTCCTGATCCGGTGAGATACCGTGCTCAAAGCAGTTTTCCAGAACCGGCTGCAAAAGGAGCCGGAAAACCTTGTGATCCAGCACCGTATCACTGATATCAAAGTAGGTGATGATCCGGTTATTAAACCGGGCATTCATGATCCGAAGGTAGGCCCTTAAGTAATCCAGTTCCATCCGAAGAGTGACGCTTTCCGTGGGTTCTGACAGCGCGTATTTGATTACCAGGGCAAGCTGCTGGATCATCTCATGGAGCTCCGAATGGATGCCCAGCTGCTTGATGACTTCAAAGTCCAGGGTCTGCATGGTATTAAAGATAAAATGGGGATTGATCTGCAGCTGCAGGGCCACCATCTCCGTCATCTCGTTTTCATGCTGTTTTTCCAGAAGGTCCATCTGGATCCGGCTGTTGGAAAGGTACAAGCGGATCACGTTATTCAGGATCAGGGCATACTCATCATTGGACTCTCTGAAATGGGAATCCAGGGCTTCTCCCCTCTCGGCAGCGGAAAAGATATCCACGCACTCCTCGATGTAGGAGAAGGAGCGCTTGGTATAGCTGTAGGCTAAGAGGAACATAATGATCATCTCGGCCAGCAGCACCATAAAGGCCACCAGCAGATAGTAACGGATCTCATCGATCACCTGCTCCGCACTGGTCATGGACACCTCATAGAGATTCAGATACCCCGAATACAGGGTATCCACATAGTAATGGGTTCCGTACAGGTTGATCCAGCGATCGTACAGCGCTTTCTTATCTTCTCCCAGGATCCCCTGACGGATGCTTTCCGTAAAGGCATCGGTCTCCATCAGCTCCAGGTCCGGGTCGGTGATACATACCACTTCTCCGTCGCTGTTAAAGAGCATGACCTTCTGTTTGTCGGATAAGAGGACGTTCCGAAGGAGTTTGCCGTATTCACTCTTGTCGATGTTGATAACGATGACACCGTCCATGTAGGTCATCCGGTAAAAGATACTGATGACTTCCACCGGCTCCGCATAGGTGTAGCGCTGCAGCCATCTCTGGCTGGTAAAGACCCGCTCGTCCGGATCCATGGCCAGATACTGGGGCAGCCACTCCTGATCGTAGTAGGTAGCGGCATTGGCGATCTGTCCCGTATCCGAAGAAAGGAACCGTTCCCTTCCGTCCAGATACAGATACACCGAATGGATGTAGGAATAGGAGGTCTCGTAGCTGTTAAAGAAGTATTTGATCATACGAAGGGCGATCTGATCGTTCTGGCGCATCTCCGTATAATCCAGAAGGGTCCGAAGGGCCAGGGAAAAAGACGAATTGGCCATCAGCGCATCCAGCTGATAGCCCATGTTGTAGATGGACGCTTCCAGCGAATCCTCAAAGCTCTGCAGGGATTTGACAGAATCCTTCTTCAGGTTTTCCTGCTGAAAATGCAGGAAGAACATTCCGATAAAGACAAAGATCAAAAGGGTGGGAACGATCATGACAAGAAAGTTCCATCTCGCCCTTTTTACAAAATATTTTCTTAACACGTTTCCTGAGTTCCTCTCACACCGTTTCGATAGTCTCTGGGTGTCACGCCAAAGTGGGCCTTAAAGGCACGGGTAAAATTCTTAGGGGAATCATATCCCACATAGTAAGCGATCTCATAGCTTTTGACCGACGGGTCTTCCAGCATACGCGCCGCCTTCTTCATGCGGGTATTATTGAGCTGTTCCTGAAAGCCGATGCCCTTTTTCTCCTTGTAGATCTTGGAAAGGTATCCGGCACTGATCCCCACCTGCTCCGCCGCAAGGACCAGAGAGGCTTTCTGAAACTCCTTATCGATGTAAGCGTCCACTAAGTGGATGATCTTATCATAATAGGGCTCTGCATCCGGCAGGTCCTTTTCATAGCGCATATCCAGGATCCCCCGGATCTTCTCAAAGCAGGCGGATAAGTCCCCGTAATTAATGGGCTTTAACAGATAGTCCTGTATATCGATCTTAAGAGCCTTGCGCATATACTCATAGTCAGAGTAGCTGCTGAGGATCACCACGATCATGTCCGGGTCCTTCTTAAGTTCCTCCGCAAAGTCCAGTCCGTTTACCCCCGGCATCTTGATATCCGTCAGCACTACATGGACTTCGTTTTTACGGATGTAATCCAGGGCTGCCATGGCGCCGGTAAACTTCCCGACCACCTGAAAGCCGATATTTTCCCAGGGGAACAGTTCGGCAATGCCGTCCAGGATCTTGATTTCATCATCTACGATCACAAGCTTGTACATATCCGTCCTCCGCTCAGCCTTCCTGCTGCAGCATCCTGTGATAGTTTTCTTCGATCTGTGCGATGTAGGCGGGCCAGGCCTCTCTGTCTACGAAGCTTCTGCCCTCTGCATGGCGCTCCAGGGTCTTACTCTGGGGGGTGTGATTGCCCAGGAAGATATCCGGTGTAAGACTTTTCCAGATGGTAAGGGAGCGTTCAAAGGCAGGGCGCCAGTTGACATGATAAACATCGATAAAGTTGCGGTTTAAGGTATTAAACCCTACACCGGCGCAAAGAAGGGCCTTGTATTCCCGATCCCCGTCAGCTACCGTGATCTCATAGCTCATGGCGCCCGGGGTATGGCCGGGAGTTAAAAGGCAGCGCACTTTTGTATTCCCAAGGGTGATCACCTGCCGGTCATCCAGAAGTTCATCCGGCGTAAAAAACTCTGTGCGGATCCCGGGAAGGTAGTGGCACAGGGCAAGTCCCGGATCCACTTCCAGCATGGCCCCGTCGATCCGGCTGATACAGGCCTTCGCTCCGGTCTCATACTGGAGCCTCCAGGTTGCGCCAAAATGATCAAAATGTCCGTGGGTATGAAAGATCAGCCGGATATCCTTTAAGGAAAACCCCAGCTGCTTAATCGAATCAAACAGAAAATCCTGCATGTGAGGATAGCCCGTATCAAATATGATCAGGCCCTTTCCCGTATCCACCAGGTGCGTGGCACTGTCCTTTGTCCCAACAAAATACAGGTTGCCGCACATGCGAAAAGGCTCCGTACGATAGCTTTCCGGATCCTCTATGATCTGTGTATACCATTCCTTTCGGTATGCATATTCTGAAATCATGTTAACCCCTTTGATGAAGACACCTTCTATACCCGATATACACGAAAACTTGACAGTTGTAAAGCCTTATTGCAGATTCTCCATCAGGGCCTTCAGGCCTCCGGTACGGTAAATGTCCTTATAATAGGCCACTTCCTCGCTGATGATGTCATCGATGACCCGCATGCCCAGGAGTTCCACCGGAGCCATATCATCGGTCATCACATGGGTTCCTGCTTCATAGCGGGTCAGACTGTCCGATACTTCTCCCATGACCTTTCGAAGATCCTCATGGGGATTAAGGGCCGCATTCCGCATAAGGAGATCCGTCATTTCCGGCACGTTGGATGCAAACAGCTCCCGGTTGGTGGAGTATTTTACATCCACGGTGTAAACCTCGGAAAATACCGAGGAAATGGTATCTGCCAGATAGGAATTGATATCTCCCTCCCCCTGGCCCCGCATATTCATATTGACCACCATGATCCCGCCGGGATTTAAATGGTCCTTTACCAGTGTGAAAAATTCCGTGGAAGACATCTGAAAGGGAATGGTGATGTCCTGATAGGCATCCACCATGATGACGTCATAGGTTTTATCCGAGGCATTTAAGAACGCCCGTCCGTCATAGGTGTGTACCGGGATGTCTTCATCCAGATGAAAATAGGTATGGGCAAGATCCGTGATATCTTCGTCGATCTCCACCCCTTCCACGGTGATGCCCTCAAAATAGCGGCCGCACTGGGTAGCAAAGGTGCCCGTTCCCATTCCGAGGATCAACACGTCAAGGTCATCTTTTTCCTGTACGCCTGCCATTAACGGAGCTGCCATGGCATAGTCATAATACATTCCCGTTAAGGTCTCACTCTTCTGATAGACGGACTGAACACCGAAGAGCACGTTGGTGGACAGATACACCGCCCGGTCATTTTCCTTAACCTGCAGGTAGTTATAAATGGACTCTCCTTCGTAGGTTAAGTCCTTTTCCCAGAAGGCAAAGCTGTCAGAATAACCGAAAATACAAGATAACAGGAAGATCACGGAAGCGATGATCCCTGCTGTAGTCTTTTCTCTTCCACTGATAAAGTAAAGCAGCGATAAGATCAGCAGGATCCCTGCAAAGATCAGGAAAGTGATGGAAGTTCCCACCGCCGGGATGGTCACAAAGGTAGGCACGAAGGTGCCGATGATGCTGCCGATGGTGTTAAAGGCATTGAGATACCCAACGGTCTTACCACTGTCTTCCAGGTCATCTACGGTAAACTTTACCAGGGACGGAGTTACGGTACCCAGTAAAAACAGAGGAAATACAAAAATGATCATGCAGGCGGCAAATGCGGCCCACACCAGGAAATTGCTGTTTACAGAAAAGATCATCACCGCGGAGATGCCGATGATGATATATTTACCCACCACCGGGATCAGAGCGATCCAGCAGGATGCAATGAGGATCCGTTTATAGAGCCTGCCGGGATCCGGATTCTTATCGGCTGCCCTGCCGCCGTAGATATTGCCCAGGGCCATGGCGATCATGATGGTGCCGATGATGATGGTCCAGACGATCTGGGAGGATGAAAAATACGGGGCAAGAAGCCTGCTGGCTCCCAGTTCTACCGCCATAACGCTCATACCTGCGAAGAATTCCGTCAGATACAGATACCATTTGTTCTTTAAGATGCTCTTTTTCACGATGTCCAGTCCTTTCCGAAAAATACAGTCTCCTGTTCCCTATCTTACACATTCTTCTGATACTAGCAAACCGACGTTGCCTTATAAACGTCGAAAAAAGGACATCCGTCCGCGGACGGGATGCCCTTTTTCCTTCCCTCTATATAATTACTCCCCACTCTGTGAAAAAATGTAATAAACCTGTGAAATCTCAATATCCGCCGGAAGTAATGGTCAGGTCAAAGCTTCCACTCACCTGCTTATCCGGAGTCTTTGTCTTATAATTATCCAGGGTGATCGCATCCGAATAAGGATCGTCCAGCTTATAGCTGTACTGGGTAATCTCAGCGTTTTTCTCTCCAAAAGTCATTTCCGTAACGGTTAACTGGAAGAAATAATCCCCTGTATCGCTGTCATAAGCTTTTTCCACATAGGCACCCGTAAGGCTGCGGCCCAAAAAGTGCATGTTACCGATGGGCCTGTATTCGTTCTCGCTTCCGTAGAAGGAGAAGCGCAGATAATTTTCATCCACCTCGGTATACAGGGTGCAATCCTTACTCTCCAGACACGGATGGTCCCCGTTCTTTATGCCCTGCCAGTACAACACATCCTCCAGGGTCATGGAGTACTCATTTGCGGTAATGGGTTTACTAAAGTATGCCTGACCGGTATATTCGCCGTTTTCATCCTGCCATCCGTAGACATAGTGGCAATCCAGATACCAGTAGCTGAGAATTCCGCCCTCCTCTAAACAGGAAGACTTGGTAGAGGTGAACAGATAGCATATAACCGGGTCATAATCCACATACAGCACGTTGCCTACTGCGTTAAAGGATAAGCCGTCGTTTTCATACTTCGTCCGCTCTCCCAGATACGCACTTGCCTCTGCATCCGAAGCAAAGATGAATTTCTCGGTTTGTTGCACCATAATCCCCCGGTCATCAAAGCTCATGAGATTATAATGTTCCCCGGGGGTGCTGTCAGTTCCCCACTGACCGATATAATCTGAGACAATAATGTAATCATCGGTCGCAGGCTTAAAGTACTGACTGTCTCCTGTGCTTGCAGTGCCGATCTTACCGATGGTATCTTCGTCCTTATATTCTGCGGGCGCTTTTCTCCACTCCTTAAACTTGGTAAACTCCGCATGGGAATAATTGCCGTTTTGGTAATCATCCATGGATAAAGAGATGCCCTCGGAATAATCCGTTTCGGAATAAAAATTCCGCCAGTACTGGATATCGTAATGTTCCTTCGTATCATCCACACCGTTAATGATCTTCGCTTTGGTGTAGAAGTATTCATCGGTACTGCCTTCCATCTCTTCTTCCACTGCCAGGAAGGTCATATCCTGATCACCGATGGCTGTTTCCAGGTACAGGATCCCGTTATCCAGTTCCTTCACCGTCATAATGCCGGAGATGTCGCTGTACTGGTCGGTAAGATAGGTGCCTTCCCAGGCGCCTTTCGCCCCTTCCGGATGATACACATCTCCAAGGTTTGCTGCAAATTCCTCCATGGTAACGGATCTGATGGCTTCCGATGCGCTTACCCGCTCCAGTTCCTCTTCGGAGCCGTCACCGCTTGAAAGATAACCGGTCAGCACCAGTTCTCCTTCGCTCTTTACCTTGCTGCAAAGACCTTCCCCTGCAAAGGCTGCAAAATACAGATTATCTTCTGCCACATTGGTTTCGTAGGGACAGCTGGTATTAAACCAGTCATCTTCGCCCATCCGGATATTCAGATTGGCATAAAAGGAAGACAGGCCGATCTGCAGCGACCAGTCCTCACTGCGGACGCTCATGCGGTATTCGCTTTCGGTATACTCATCGGAAGGCTTTAATTCCTTGCAATGTTCATTGCGGACAAGGACCGCAACCGTATCCTCTCCCACCAGATACACCGTAATGGGGGATGGTCCCTTTGCCGTTTCTTTGTTTTCTTCCGAAGAAGCTGTATTACTTGCCTCCGATACCTGTGCTCCTTCTGCATTTTCCGGCGCACTTACCGTCTCTGTTTTTCCGCAGGCACAGATAAGCAGTGTCAGCCCAAGCAGGATACCAAAGATTCCCGCTTTTCTACGAACTTTTTCCATACATTTTTACTCCCATCTGTTTTCTTTCAAATGATAAAAAGAAAAGGCGAAGGGCCAATTTAACCCTCCGCCTTATATGTTACAAAAATAACACAGTTGCTCATATTGCCTATCTACTACTGTGTAGCACAAATATTACACTTTTCTGGTCCGGTTACTTTCCTCCGTAAGTTTCTCCGGCGCCGGCTCTGGTGATCCTGGGCAGGCGTACGTTAACCACTGTGCCTTCTCCCTCTTTGCTTTCTACCGTAAGACCGTAGTCTTCACCGCATACCAGGCGGATCCGCTTCTGGACATTGATCAGGGCGATACCCTTAAGAGAGCCGTCGGCGTAGCGGTCCGGATCCAAAAGACGCTCCCTGAGTTCCGCTAGTTCCCGGGGATCCATACCCTTGCCGTTATCCATAACCCGGATCTCCACATCCTGCGTTCCAATGGTGGCAGATACCTGTACCCGGCCCTTTTGATTGATAAGACCGTGCAGGATAGCATTTTCTACGATGGGCTGTAGCAGCATACGGGGAATGTGGATACCCATGTAGGAATCCTCCATGGTCTCCTCAAATGTAAACTTATCGGGATAACGGGTCTCCATGATGGAAGCGTACTGCTCCAGCACATAGAACTCCTCCATCAGAGTGATGTACTCTTCCCCTGCGTTGGCATAACGCAGCAGCTCCGATAGCTCATTACAGATCCTGGCGGCCTTTTCCTTTTCATCCTTGTTGATCAGGGCCCGGACGGCATTTAAGGTATTGACCGTAAAATGGGCACTGATCTGCTTTTTAAGAAGGCTCACAAGCGTGCGCTCTGCCTGGAGTTCATAATCCTTTAACTTAATACCGGAATCATACAGTTCCTTATCCCGCTTCTCAATGGAAGCCAGCATCTGATTGACATGGGTAACCAGGGCATCAAAGTAGGCTTCTCCCGTAAGCTCTAAGGGGTCGTCCTTATGCTTGGTGGTATTGCCGATGATGCTGTTGATGGGGCGTACGATATGGCGGTTTAAATACATGAAAACCAGGGTCAGCACCATGATCAGGATCAGTACCGTTAAGGGAAAGGCAACGGCAAAATACCGGTCCAGGTTCCTGGTTACGGAATGATCGCAATATACCCACAGGGTAAAACCCGTTAAGCCAACGTCCTTTTTCTTGGAAAACAGGGCATTTTCCTGTTGCTGTTTCATTTCTTCCGGTGAAAGAGCCCGGTTGGAACAGATCAGCTTATCTCCTGCAAAAAGGGCACAGCCTAAGTATTCCATGTCGGAAAAGGAGGTAAAAAGGCTCTCCAGACGGCTCTTTTCCGTAAGGAGGCACACATAGCCGCTTCCTCCTGATCCGGTATCTATCTTCTCCACAACCCCCACATAGGTGGAGTCGTTGCTGTCCACCGACAGGATCCTGCTGGCATCGTTTTCCAGGAGATAGCGGATCCGTTTTACCGCCGTATTGCCGATCTGGCCCTGTAAGCGATAGAACAGCCCATCCTCCCGGATCACCAGCACATTATCCGCAGAGCAGTTGGTTCCGATGATGCTCTCACTTCGCTGGGCAGCGATACCGCCCAGATCATAGAATTCCCGGGTACTTGTGGCCCGTAGCATCTCTCCTACACGGTCATAGTGGCTTAAGGCATAGGCCGTATCCCCCAGGGATAACAGTTCTGTCTCAATGCTTTGCAGGATGGTATTGGAAGCCGTCTCTGCCTGCAGGGAGGTATTGTTTTCCAACGTTTTACGTGTGGTAAAGAAAAACAGGCTCCACAGGATCAGCAGGATCACGCTTAAAAAGCCGACGGCCCATATGAAATATCGATGAATCCCCCAGTTCTTCATAGGCTACTCCTGTCCTTCCTGTGTTAGGCAGGTCGACCAGAAATCCGTGATCGCATCCTTCTTTTTTGCAATAGAATCCACATCGGGACGGATCAGGTCCATGTCTTCCAAAGTGATCTCCATCACATCGGGAACGTCCACACGGGCAGACCAGGATCCCTGGGTGATAAAGGGTTTATACCCCTCCCCCTGTCCGTCTTCCCCGCCCAGGAGAAAATCAATGAACAGCTTGGCTGCATGGATATTCCGGGAATTTCTGGCCATCATAACGGAAACGGTGGTGGCACAGCCGCAAAAGGGCGTAAGGTGATAGACCGGTGCAAAACCATAGCCCATCTCCCGGTAACGCATCTTGCTGGAAACCATGATCCCCAGCTGTGCTTTGCCTGTATTTAAGGCTTCCATGACTTCATCGGAACTGTTGGTATAGATGGCATTCTGAGAAATGCCCCTCCACAGGGTCTTAACAGCGCTTTCCTCTCCCCGGGGAATAGCCGTACCGTAACAGTCTTCATAAGCCTTTTCGATCTCCTCTTCATGATCAAAACAGGCCGCCACCAGGGCATAGGTGGAAAAGGATCGTAAAGGATTGGGGATATAGATCTGCTCCGCAAACTCCGGATCCGTCAACTGCCAGATATTGGTAATGGGACACTTTTCATAATATTTCGTAGAGTAAAAGAGAAGCTCCGCTTCATCCATAAAGGAGATGCACTCCCCCACATGGTCTGCCTTCATTTTCTCTTTAATGGAGGCAGAAAGATAGGGCACAACGATGCCCGTATCCACCAGTTTGGTCTTAAAATCCCCGCTGTTGTCGTTGCAGATCACCACATCACAGGAGGAGCGTCCCTCCCGGAAGTTCTCCTGTACGTTTTCCACCAGGTCAGGGCTTCGAAGGTCTCTTATCTCCACACAAAGGCCTGGATAGGCTTTTTCAAAAGCGTCCTTAGTAGCTACCGCACGGGTAGACACCGTATAGACGATCAGTACGTCCTCCTTAAGAGCTTCCTGATATAATTCCTCTTCCGTATAGATGCCCTCTAAGTCTGCCTTTTCAAGCCACTCATCGGCAGCCTCTTCCGCATTCGTGTTGCAGGCCGTCAGGGTCAGAACCGTTAGGAATAATAGCGCAAGGATCCGGCATTTTTTCACTGCATACCTCTTTCCCCGGCGATGCGCTTTATAAACGCATCCCACTCATCTTCGTCGTAAATATCGTACTGGCCTGTGATAAAGCCGTAGAGATGATCATCCATATCCCGGCTCAAGGCCTCATCATACGTTAGAAAGGCGGGGTCTTCGGGAAGGAAATCCTCATAGGCTACCTGGGCTCTGGCATCCACATATTCTGCGTCGGAATTGACGCCGTTCCAGGTAACGCCCCGCAGATACACATCGTCCACCATCATGGGGCCGATGCCGTTTAAATGCTTGTTCTGTACCGTATTCCAAAGATAGTTCCTGGTTACGATGGTAGAGATGGTTCCGTAGATACTGACGTCCATCCCGTCGGAAATATCCCAGTCTACGCCCTTTTCTCCGTAGCGGGCAATGAGGGAAGCCTCTTCTTCCATCATGGTATCAAGAAGCTTTACCGCTTCCTCTGTTCTTAACGAGCGGGCGGAAATGATGGCGCCGACCGCAGGTTTTTTCTCCCTGCGAAGGGCATTGCACACGCCATCAGGGCCCTCTAAGGGAGCCACATGGATAAACCGTGCCATAACCTCCGGATTGGTCTGATAGATGCTGCTGGATACCGAATCCGCCGTAAAAGCTCCCACCAGATCCAGAGGAGAATTGATCAGTTCGTTCATCTCATCCCGGGTATAGGAAAAGGTGCCGTCGCATAATACGCCCCTGCGAAAAAGCTCCCGGCAGTACTGTAAGCCCTTTGCATAGGCTTTTGGCGCCTTGGTAAGGCTCATACGGTTATGATAGGGATCGTTGTAAACGTAGGAATTCAGAAAAAGCTCCACCGGATTTAAGGCATAATCCTCCGTACTGCCGATCAGGGGCAGTTCATCCTTTATGCCGTTTTGGTTGGGATCCAGATTTTTAAAAGCAAGAAGAACATCCTTCAGTTCTTCTGTGGTGGTGGGAATCGACAGTTTCAGATTGTTTAACCAGTTGGAATTGATCCACAATACCTGGGCGCAGTCGCCGCTGGTGGCAGCGCCGTAATTGGGATAATAGAAGTCTCCGTCTGCGGTCCGGTAAATGTCCCCTTTTTCCACATAGGGAACCAGGTCGTCCTCTTCCAGCGTAAAGTCCTCTCCGAAAAAGACGATGTCCACGTCCACATCCGAGGAAAACAGGCCCTCCAGATACTCCGCAGCACTGTTTTGGCGCACGGTGACGATATCCAGGGAAAGCCCGGTCTTTTTTTCCAGATAGTTGATATAATAATTGGTCTTGGGATCGATGATGTGATCGGAATAGGGAATGGCAACACGCAAAACGGTGGGCTGTTTTGGTCCGTTACAGCCCACCAGAAGGATACCGAAGAATATGAGAATGGCAAACAGCGTGGTAAAGCGTTTCATAGCTGGTCCTGCATCTCCTTGGGGGATATCCCGAAATATCCCTTGAATACGCGGAAGAAATGATAGTACTCCCGATAACCGCAGTTTGCAGCCACTTCCTTGATCAGGATGTTTTTATCCGTCAGAAGCTCCTTGGCCCGTTTCATGCGGATGTCCGTCAGATAGCAGGTCAGAGAAGTGTTCAGATATTTGGAAAAAAGGCCGCAGATATAGTTCTTGCTGAAGCCGAACATCTTGGATAATTTATCCAGCGTGATCTTCTCAGCGTAATGTTCGTTGATATAGGCTAACATCTTGTCGAAGTTCACGTTGCCGGTGGGAAGGTCCTCCCTGGTCTGCGGCTTTTTCTTGGAAAGACGGCCGATGAGCTTTTCCAGGACCATCTGGATCTCGTCGTTGTTCACCGGTTTTAAGATGTAATCAAAGCCCTCCTGCTGGAAAAAGGCCCGCACATTTTCAAAATTATCATAGGCGGAGATCATGACGCACTCGGCGCTGCTGCCGGCTTCCTTGATGGTGCGGATCATCTCGTTGCCGTCCATCTCCGGCATTTTCAGGTCGCAGAATACCACATCCGGCTCTAACAGCCCGATCTCCTTAACCGCCATCTCCGGATTGGTCTGGCTCCCCACCACGGAAAATCCGTTGTCCAGCCAGGGCACCATATCGATCAGCTCTTCCAATATTAAGGCATCATCATCTACCAGATAAACGCTATACATTGTGCGCTCCTTTTATCTGCAACAATCTCCGAAAGCTCGCTCTTTTCGGAGGAATCTACACTCATCTAGCATAAATCTAGCAAACAGGGTGTTTTTTCGGTATGGACAGGATTCCTGTGTGTATAACGGATATTACTTTAAATCATGAAAGAAACCTATTTGGGGTTCTTCAAGTGTTCCTATTTTGCATATAATTTATTATAAAGTAAGCCCAATAAAGAGAGAATAGACATATTATTGCTTTTTTCGTTATTTTTCACCAGTTTCCTTCTCAAAAAAATAGTTAAGGATTTAAAATATTATGATATGCCGCAAAATAAACGTTATATCGCATTCCACGCATATGTAGCTCTCTCCCCCAAAAACTTGTATGTAAAATACTTTACATACAAGTTTTCAGTCTTTTCTTCCGAAAAAGGAAAAGACAGCACCCACATGGAGTGCTGTCTTCTAATACATTCTATATTCGAATATCAACCTCATGCTCCGAAGTTCTCACCCAGCACCCGTACTGCATTTCTGACACAGTCGTCACATTCACACAGTACCTTGCCGGTATCTCTGCCCTTTAAGTCCTTGCAGATGGTAGCGCCGCACTTTTCCCGGAAGCTTTCCAGCATGGTACGGGATACAGGCAGGGTTCCCTGACCCTGCTTTAACAGACCGGCGATCAGGTTTGCGCCGATCAGGGCGCCGCAGGTAGATTCCATGCAGCCCATCCCTACGGCAAAGCCGCTGGTCATCGGAAGCAGTACCTCTTCCGGTACATCGGTAAGATCTGCACAGGCTTTTACCACTGCCTGACAGCAGTTACAGCCGGTGTGTTTGTAAGTAACGGCCTGCTCGGCCCTTTCTTCTATGGTCATTTTAACTTCCTCATCTTTCGTGCTTACATTAATTTGCATCTTCCGGAGGAGTAAACAGATATGCTTAAGCTTCCGGGAACCTCAATATACCATTGCAGGTACATTCTGACAATCAGGAAGTTTTTTCTTACCAGTTAAAAGAATTCTTACTCGATGACGATCCCATCCGCATACTCCCCTACGCAGATTCCTGCTTCCGCAAGATTCTTTGCTTTCTTCCCATCCCGGATGATATTTCGGAAGGTAACGCCGGATACTTTCCGCTGCTCATCATAGCCACGGATCGCAGATACTTCTTCGCCGTCTCCCGTTGTCACATAGATATTTTCTGCCAGGATATTCCGCACCTCCCGCCCGGGAACCGGATTATATGCAGGGTCCTTTTTCACCGCAAAATGGAAGACCTCGCCATGTTCAAAGGGTTCGATGCGGATATTCCGAAAGGTCACATCCTGTACCCGGTTATGATCCCCTGCGTTGATGGCCATAACTCCCAGACATTCCTTCTGGAATTCATGATGCTCCAATACGTCGATATTTTCAAAAAGGATATGACCGATCACATCTCCCTGTCCCCCATGGTCTCCATGGGTCCCCAGATGCATGGGATGGGCAACATCCGCCCACAGGGCGCAATCTTTCACGGTGACGTTCCGGGTATCTCCATAGTTATCCCACCTGCTGCCATAGATGGCAATGCAGTCATCGGATGTCCGAAGGAAACAGTTCTCAATGTTCACCTCTTCACAGCTCATCATGTCAATGCCGTCGCTCCAGCCTTCACAGCTGAAGGCTTTGATCCCCCGCAGAGTGATGATTTGTGAGGCACCCAGATAAACGGAGTAGTGCGGGGGATTTAAGATTATCAGATTTTCAATGGAAATATCCTGACTATGGCTGATCTTCACACCACAGATTCCGCCAAAGCGATGAAAATCCGCCAGGTACAGCATCCCTCTCCCGAAGATGTGCACATCCTCCACATGTTCCAGGGATAAAGCACCGATCAGGATCACCCCTCCCTCCAGATACAGATTGGTATGAGAGGGCAGATGCCAGATGCCCTCTCCCACATAGTAGATACCGGGAGTAAGGCGAAGGGTCCTGTTTTCCGGCATCCGGCTAAGTTCTCCGGACAGATTATCTCCAACGAAGCCGATGCCGTTTGCTCCCGCAGAGATCGTCATCCGGTTCTCTTTTCCGGGTGCATCCTCTATCCTTCCTGCAAACAAATGCAGGTTGTGGAAGCGATCCTTATTGATCTCCACCGACAGATTTGCAGCCTCATGGAGGATAAAGCGTACCTTCTTTTTTTCACAGGTAACGGTTATACCAAGGGAAAGGGGCCTTAGATCCACCCGGTAGATCTCATAAAATCCCGGTTTTTCCACTTCTACTTCTACACTTCCCTGAAAATCAAAATAGGCCATGGACGCTCTCCGTACATCGTGCATATCTACCTTCACCTGATAAGTGGGAACAGGCGTCCATGTTTCCTCCCCCAAAGGTCGGATTCTCACGAAGTAATCTTTCGTAAGGACTGCCCCCTCCGGTGCCTGATATACTTTGATCTGATTCTCGCTGTTAGTCATTGATCGTCTCTCCTGCATAAAAAACGGCAGTACGAGGATTTCTCGCACTGCCGCTATCTCATAAAACCAGCCGGGAAGATGGTTTTACTGAGCGTTTTTAGCGTCCAGGAATTCCTGGAGCTGTTTTACCAGTTCGCTGCGAACCGTTTCCAGTCCGGCGTCTACTGCATCGGCATGCCAGGTATTAAGCTTTTCAACGGTTTCCTCCGCATCATAGCGGGAAATGTTAAGCTGCAGTTCGTTGGCAAGGGCAGAGATATTGGCTACTTCCGTTTCCACATTGCCGGCATCAAAGGCAAAGCCGGCAAGAGGACTCAGAGCGTAGGTAGACGCACTATAGGTATATTCAAAGTCAGCCTTTAACTCCGGATCATTTAAGATCTGCTCACTGTAGCGCACATAATTGGGATTCCAGGTGAAAGAGTAGCCGGGCATAACATATTTCTGATCTTCGGGAATATCGGTATTTTTCATTCCTTCTTCGCCGATGGCTTCCCAGTCCTCCCCTTCGATACCGTATTGGAACAGGTCATGGGCTTCTTTGGAACCAAACATCCAATCCAGGAAATACATTACGGCATCCTTCTTTTCGCTCCACTCGGGAACAACCAGCCAGTTATTGGTGGCCATATCACAGATAACGGCGCCCTCTTCCTTATTTCTCTGTGCATCTTCGATCACATAGTACTTCCATACAGATCCGGGTACATTTTCCATAGCTTCCCGGGATCTGGATTCAAATTCACTGAGCGCGCTGTAGGAAATGGCTGCGGGAGGAACTACAGTATCCTCTTCTCCACGATGAGGATCCAGATAAGGATTCCACTCGGTACGCTTTACAGCATACTCTGTGATAAAGTCGTACTGATAGCCTTCCGGCATCTTAACAAACTCTTCCTCGGAATCCCCCGCAACAACGGCATTTAACACCGTTTTTCCGTCTTCACTAAGGCCAACATAGATCCTGATCTGATCCCCGAAAAGCTGAGTAGAGTCCTGACTGAAGACACCGTCATGTTTTCCGGAATATACGGGGCTGTCCATGTAGAAGAAATTCCACAGATTAACGCCGATCATATCCGGCTCATTTTCGCAGACGGTCTTAACAAAAGCCATCAGGCTGTCCCGATCGGTAATGGGATCACAGTTGTATTTTTCCCGAAGATCTTCTCGGTACATAAATCCGCGGCTGTCTTCAAAGGCAGTTGCCATGTTGATGCCGTATACACCGGTCTTATAAGAACCATCCTCCTGGCGCACATAGGATGTCATGGCGTTTACGAAATCGGGAGAAAAGGCTTTCTTTAAACCGGGAAATGCATCGTTGTTATAATATCCGGACAGGTCTGCCAGATTCCCTTCTTGGATGAATTTGGTCAGGCCGTGCCAGGAACCGCAGAACATTAAGTCGATGTCCTCCTGGGCAGACAGGGCCATATTGATCTTGTCCTTATAGTCAGCCCCGATGACAAACTCGATGTTGGGATGGATCTTGCTTAAATTGGGATCGTCTTTTACCATCTCTTCATACTTTGCAATGACCTTATCCACATTTTTGACTTCGTTCATGATGCGGATGTTGATGGTCACATCCTCCGTAATGGGGGAAGCGGCTACCGGCTCTGCTTCTTTGACGGTCTCCGCGGTAGCAACCTTCTCATTGTCCAAGGCGGTTGCTCCATCGCTTCCTGCACCGGCTCCGCAGCCTGTCAGGCCAAGTGCCATCATTGCTGCAACAAACAGCGCAGTTCCTTTCGTTAACAGTTCTTTCTTCTTCATAGTAACCCTCCTGTTTTCTATTTACAGTCACCTCTTCTTAAGCGGCGGCATATAAATCCATGTTATTTTCCTCTGCTCATCCCTTGATCGCCCCAACGGTCAGTCCGCTGGTAAAGTATTTCTGGGCAAAGGGATATAGGAATACCACCGGTCCGATAGCTACCACTGTGGTCGCCATCCGCAGGGAGTTTTGGGGGATATCCCCCATGGAAACGCCCGTACTGCGGGCCATTTCCTTCATGGAATCCACACTGCGCAGCATCCGCATCAGCAGATACTGCAGCGGAAAATAATCCGGTTTTTCAATATAGAGCATGGCGTTAAACCACTGATTCCAATAATTCAACGCATAGAACAGGCTAATGGTTGCTAGCCCCGGAACGGATACCGGCAGGATGATCCTGGTCAGGATCTGCAGGTCGTTTGCGCCGTCAATGTAGGCAGATTCCGATAGTTCCGTGGGAAGGGCCGCAAAAAAGTTCCGCATCAGGAACATATTCCATGCAACAAAGGCTACCGGCAGCACCAGTACCAGCAGATTGTTCTTAAGATTCAGCGTTTTGCTGATCAGCAGGTAGGTGGGCACCAGACCGCCACCAAACAACATGGTGAAATATACATAAAACGTAATGATATTGCGATATTTTACTTTTTTAAGAGACAGCGGATAGGCCATGGTCACCGTCAGGAACATACTGACAATAGTTCCTGCAAGAGTGGTTCCGATGGTCACTCCGTAAGCCTTGAAGATCTGGGCATCTCCCAGGACCATCTTATAGGCTTTGGTCGTAAAATCCCTGGGAATAACCGGAAAGCCTGTCAGGGCGAAGTTGGCCTCAGTCTCAAAGCTGCTTCCCAAGATGATGGCAAAGGGGTAGAGGCAAAACAGGCAAAACAAACCTGCGATGAGCCAGACCATCCCGTCAAAAAACAGGTCGCCCGGCGTTTTTTTGTGATTCCGGATCATCTTTTTTTCCTGCATCGATACGTTCTCCTTTAGAAAATCGCCGCATCCGGCTCGACCTTACGGGTAATGGTATTGGTGACAAATACCATGATCATTCCGATGATCGACTGGAAGAAGCTGGTGGCAGTACTCATCCCCAGATTGTTAAGTTCCCGGAGCGCCCGGTATACAAAGGTATCAATGACATCCGTTGTGGGATACAGTTGGGAATTATTCCCCACAATGGCGTAGATCATACCGAAATCTCCGTTAAAGATCTTGCCGATGCTCATCAGGGTCAGCATGATGGCGGTTACCTTAAGCTGTGGAAGGGTGATCTTAAAGATGATCTGCAATCGGCTTGCACCGTCTACTTTTGCCGCTTCATAGATCTCCCGGTCAAGGCCGGTGATCACTGCCACATAGACGATGGTTCCGTAGCCCACTCCCTGCCAGATCCGAAGGATTGTAAGGATCAGAGGCCACCATCCCGGATTACTGTAGAAAAAGGGGTCCTCCAGTCCGCGAGCCATGATCAGATGGGTGATGGAACCGTTTCCCCCAAGAATGCCGTGCATAAACATAGCAACCACCGTCCAGGAAACAAAATGCGGAAAGATGGCAATGGTTTGTACCAGTCTGCTGTACAGCCGGTTATGGATCTCCGCAAAGATCAGTGCAAAGAAAACGGACAGGATGGTGGTACTTGCGATAAACAGCACATTTAAAAAGATGGTGTTAAAAAAGATCCGTACCACACCTTTGTAGTGAAACAGGAACTGGAAGTTTTGAAGTCCCACAAAAGGGCTTCCCCAGATCCCTTTCTTATAACTGAAATCCTTAAACGCAATGAGTACGCCATACATGGGCACGTAACAGAAAACAGCTACCCAGGCTATGGCCGGTAACATCATGAGATACAGGATGCGATTTTTGTTCAGTTCCGATATGATTTCTTTTATTTTTGCCATGATTCCCCAATCACCTTTCTTGCCGGGTAACTGACTTAATCTATTATCGAATCTTAGTACAGGTCCCCCACCATGTACGTTCAATAACAGTATTTCTGTTAGCTACGCTATCTATCCTAGTAATTTGACGGACCGCAAACAATTGCCTATGATGTAATTAACTGACCTAATCTGCTTTTTGAGGTGACTATGATCGAAGTGATCGGATGCGGGCATGATTCCCACCATAAGAAACCCTGCAATATCAAATACCCTTACGCTTCACCGGACTATCTCTTTCTGCTGATCAAGCGTCCTGCCTGGGTCTATCTGAATGATAAAAGGCAGGAGATCCCTGCCAATATCTGTATGTGTTTTCCGCCGGGCTCCGCCATTCACTACGGCTGCGATACGCCGGACTATAACGATGACTGGATCCATTTCCTGTTATCCGGTGAAGACGCGAAGATCTTGCAGGAGCTGGATATCCCCCTTCTTACGCCCATGATTCCGCGAAACTTTCATAAACTGGCAGAATACGTGCGACTTCTCACGAACGCTCACCTGACCGGCAGCACCTTAAAGGCCCGGACCCAGGATGCATTTATGCATGCCTTTTTCTACAGTTTAAGCGAAGAACTTAAAGCTTCCTGCGATACTGCCGTTTCACAGAAATACTACGGCTCCTTTTCCACCCTTCGGACAGGCATTTACAATAATCCCTCCATGCACCGATCCGTAGCGGATCTGGCAGAATCCATGTTTATGAGCATTTCCCATTTTCAGCATCTGTATAAGCAGTTCTTCGGTCGATCCTGTCAGCAGGATATGATCAGCGCCCGTCTGACCATGGCAAAGTACTACCTGATCAAGAGTGAAATGAGCGTGCAGGCAGTTGGGGAACTGTGCGGTTACGATAATGAACTGCACTTTATGCGCCAGTTTAAAAAATTTGAAGGCAGCACCCCCACGGAGTACCGCCTTCAAAATCGCCAGGTTCCAATATAGTTTTCCTTTTTTAAAGCCTTACATCTTGATCCAGTCCTGCTTAAACAGACGATAGGAACAAAGGACGCTCTTTACTGCCCAGTCTGCTTTTAACGCGCAGTAGATAATGAACGGTGTGCAGCCCCAGACGATACCGGTAAAATATCCTAAGGGGATGGACAGACACCAGAGGAACAGAATGTCCGCAACCATAAGGAATCTGGTATCTCCGCCCCCTCGAAGGACACCCTTGGTCAGCATGTTCTGAAGGGTCTGGAATACCACCATGATGGCAACAGCCCACATCATTTCGTAGGCGATGGCTCTGGTTTCCTCCGTGATCTCAAAGATGGAGATCATGATGGGTGACAGGAGCAGGATGATACCCGCTGCCACAAAACCGATGATGATGCTGAGAAACCAGAAGGTCTTCCCTTGGGTCCTTGCAAGTTCCCGGTCTCCTGCACCGATGGTATTGCCGGTGATAACGCTGCCGGCACTGGACACACCCTGATTAAATACCGTGGATAACCGAACGATCTGGGCGATGATGGCATTGGCCGCTACGAAGGAAGCGCCGATATGGCCCATGACTACAGCCGCCATGCTGTTACCGATACCAAGGAGGGTGTCAGAGATCAGCACGGGAATGCAGTACTGCACATAGTAACCGACGCGGTCGCCGCAGTGCATAAAGAAGTCCTTAGGTTTATAGGCGATCTTCTGATCCTTACAAAAGATATAGATAAAGAAGCACACCATCTCAATGAGACGGGAGATCAGCGTACCAAGGGCCGCTCCCTTGATCTCCATACGGGGTGCTCCCAAATGACCGAAGATAAATACCCAGTTAAAGAAAATATTGGTAAACAGTGCCAGAATGGACATGTGCAGGGGGAACCTGGTCTCCCGCACGCTACGAAGGACCGCCGTTACCGTCAGGGTGATACCCATCGGGATAAAGGTAAAGGCACTGATCTGGAAATACAGGATACCTGCGTCGATGATCTCCTGTTCGTTGGAGAAGATCCCCATGATCCCACCCGGAATGATCAGCGCAAGCACTGTAAAGAATGCAGAAATGCTCAGCATGATGCGGAGCATGATAGTCATGATCTTTTTCAGTTCACCTATTTCTTTGCTGCCCCAGTACTTGGCAGTTAAAACAGCAGCTCCATATCCCATGCCCATACACATGATCATGAAGATCTGGATGAATTCGTTGGCAAGGGATGAGCCGGCAAGCTGTGCTTCCCCCATCTTGCCCAGCATCACCGTATCTGCCATGTTAACACCCATCGTGATCATTCCCTGAAGCACGATGGGTGCACCAATTTTAACAATGTTTTTGTAAAAATTCTTATCCTTGATTAACAATGGTTTCTATTCTTCTCCTTCTGAAACCGCATCAGGATCGTATTCCAAAAGGTCACCGGGCTGGCACTTTAATGCATCGCAGATTGCTTCCAAAGTAGAGAAGCGGATGGCACTGACCTTGCCGGTCTTCATCTTGGACAGGTTCACATTGGTGACGCCAACCTTTTCGGAGAGCTCGTTAAGGCTCATCTTGCGATCTGCCATCACACGGTCTAATCTAAGCACGATCTTACCCATATGCGCACCTCCTTATAATGTCTCGTCCACCTGAGTCTGCAGAAGAATGCCGTATTCAAAGATCGCATAGATGCACCATAAGAACAGGCCGACTACCAGTGCAAGACCAAGGCCGCTTGCAAAGAGCGCTGCTACGGTTACCACGATAAAGCTGATCTTAAGTCGCTTCATCACATTCTCGGAGAAGGGAGTGCCTTCGGAGCTCAAACTCTTAAAGATGATTCCCAACTGGAACAGTACGATGCATACGAAAATACACATAACTGCGCCGAAGAAGCAATCTGCAGCGAAGGCGGTTGCATAATCACCGGCAGCGATGCGCTCATCAAAATCAAAGGTTGCGGCAAGGAAACCTTCCTGCGTACGAATCTCATATACGGAAATCTGTCCGCTCTCTACGCGCTCCCGGATTTCAGGATTGATCTCATCCTTTAATCCGATCAGGATACATCCGCCAACCAGGCAAAGCACCGCACCTACGATCACCAGTGTCTGTAATACGCTTAATACCTTTGCTCCAATACGACTACGTTTCTGAATGGTTTCTAATTTCTCGTTCATGTTGTTCCTCCAACTATTTTTTCCTTTTTGTTTGTTAATGTTTTTGTTACATTAAATATTTAATGTTTATCGATAATTGAAGTATAGCAACATGATTTTCGTTTGTCAACAACTTTTTAATGTTTTTCGATAAATATTTTACGCCTCCTATTCAATGCGGAAGGTATAGTCTGTATTATAGGTCAAAACATACAGAAGATCTTCGTTTACCTCAAACCAGGAAGCCGCTGTGCGAACGGGAATGGAGCCTGCTACTTCACCGGTATAGCGGTTTAAGAGATAGATATTGTCGGGTTCTGCTGTATAGCCATAGCCGCAGATGATGGTATCCCCCACTACGACGAAGTTATCGGCGTTACTTACCTGAGGCTTGCTCTTCCACAGGAGCGTTCCGCTTACCAGGTCGATTGCCAGGATATACCCGCCGTTTGGCTCTTCTTCGGTATAACCGTGATGGCATACGCTGACATAGAGGGTTTGGTCCACTACCTGTGCCCACTGGATATACTGGTTTACATGGGAATAGGTTCCCGTGGCCTGATCGGGGCCGTTGCAGATATCTCCCAGATAAAACTCATAGGAATTGTCTGTGTCAAGCTCCGTTACCGTCAGATCCGTATACCAGAAATCGTATTCCACCGGTTCCGAACCTGTGTAGCTGTAAACACCGTCATCATAGGGGAAATATTTCTGGCTGGCGGCGTGGTTTGCAAACCAGGTATCGGGATTGATCCAATCGGAAGAGGTGTCGCTTACCATGGTAAGGGTGCACACCTTTGCATCTTGAGGAGCATCCTCCACATCACAGTAATAGTCCCAGGAAGGATTATCCATGTAATGGAAACCGGTGCCGTCGGACTCATCTTCATCTGCCAGAGCTTCCACTTCTCTGGGCTCTGCTTCTTTGATGCTTACCAGATGATCCAGATCCTGGGCTGTTCTTTGTCTGTAGGTCTCCTTTACAAGGTTCGGTGCTTCCTCATAGGAAATCACAGCCTCGGAATAGCCTGCAGCGTAGCTTGCGATCTCATAGGGAGAAAAGATCAGATCCAGGCCTTTATCGGTAATCAGCCAGGTATAGGTATTCTCTGCCAGCTTGTCGGCAAAGACTTCATTTTCTCCATAGTAGTAGTCATCTACTTCTTCCAGAACTTCCGGATAATCCTCGGAAAGATGCCCGCGGATCAGATCCGAAAGGTTGGAGGCATCCTCCAGAAGCTGGTTTAAGACATAGTAATTGCCGGTTTTCGGATCGATATTATAGGTATAATTGCCATGCCCCGGATGGGCTCCGCCTGCGTCCATGTAATAGCTGACCAGAATTGAAAACATGACATCATCAGCCCGCTCTACATAGTAATTGTATTCGCTGACATATACCGGAGGATCCACTCCCAGTTCCACCCAGTAATCTGCTTCCTCTTCTGCCCAGGTTGCATAACTACCCACTTCATTCTCGCAGGTATCCTGAATTTCATCATTCAAATATGTAAGGGTTTCTTTTAATTTTGGATATTGGGTAGCATAGGAATCGGAAAGGATCAATTCCGGATAGGTTCCGGTTGCCCGCACATTTTCTCCCACTTTGCAGGTTAAAGGGTGATTTACGATAGTCACCAGCGCTTCATCTCCCGCTTCCTGAGCACTTTCTTCACTCTCCGTCTGTACGGCTGTTTCTTCGCTTCCTGCAGGCTCTGCGACTGTTTCCGAAACATTTGCTTTTCCGCAGGATGTAAGCAGCATCGCTGCCAGGCACATCACTGCCACAATCTTTTTTTTCATAATGTTGTACCGTCCTTCTCTTGCTTCCGCTATTCTACCATTTTCTGAAGGGCGGAACAAATTTTGGCGGCGCGGGTTCCTGGCCCAACTCGTTGGTCCCTTGGCGGCCCGGGTTCTTGGCCCCCCTCGGTGGTCTCTTGGCGGCCCGGGTTCTTGGCCCCTCGATGGTCCCTTGGGGACGGGGTTAGTGGCTCATTTCCTTCAAAGAGTAGAATATGCTCCTGCGGCTGTACAGATTCATAAGCCAACCGTATTTCGCCGTCGGTCCTTATCGAGGTGCTTTCGAGATTAGGACCGCTACGAGAGAAATTCGAACGGAAGTGTGTTGGCGTTGAACTGTATAGCCGCAGGAGTTTTCTACATAATATTGTCTGAAAATGAGCCACTAACCCCGTCCCCAAGGGACCATCGAGGGGCCAAGAACCCGGGCCGCCAAGGGACCATCGAGGGGCCAAGAACCCGCGCCGCCAAGGGACCATCGAGGGGGCCAAGAACCTGCCGCCGCCAAGGGCAAAAAAGTGGCGCCTGTCGAGGGGGACAGGCGCCTGAGAAAGGGATAAGAGAAATTAGAACTCGTTTCTGTTTTTGTAAAGGTATCTTGCTGCGATGAGGCTTGCGATCACCAGGTTCAGTGGACAGATCCATCATAAGGAGATGGGCTGTGCTGCCTGGGTTGCAACTGCCTGTGACACTTCTTCGTCAGAGATCATGGAGATCTCGGTTCCTTCTGCAGTAATGTCTTCTGCGATGGACTCTTCGGTGCTGATCTCTTCTTCCTTAGCTTCCTCAGCAGCTGCTGCCATGGGAACCAGGTCTTCTTCGATCACTACGTTTTCTACTACAGGAGCAACTTCTGCTCCAAGAACTGCGGTATCATCAGCTACAGGAGTAACTACTTCTGCGGTTGCAGGAGCTGCTTCCTCTACTGCTGCGATCTCTTCGTTAACAACTGCTTCTTCTTCGGTAGCGATCTCATCTACGGTTACTACTTCAACTTCTTCGATGTTCTGGATGTTGAACTGTGCCAGGTTGATGGTTGCTACGGTGTTGTTAGCTGCTGCTGCAGGTGCTGCAAGAGCTGCCTTGTTCTGCTCTGCTGCTTCCAGAGCTGCCTTAGCCTCTGCCAGTGCTTCTACTGCTGCAAGGTATGCGGGAGATGCTTCGTGAAGAGAAGCTGCTTCCAGTGCGCTAACCTTCTCTGCCAGTGCGGTAACTTCAGCCTTAGCTGCGGTTACTGCTGCGGTTGCTGCTGCGTAATTATTTAATGCGGAAACTGCATTAACCAGTTTCTGATAGTCATCAAAGTTGTTCTCATCCTCAACTTTTACTGCACTCCAGTTACCGTCTGCATCCTTCTGAACCAGTGCCAGGTAAACAGGGCCGTTCTCCATATTCATGTCATCGCCGTATACGGAGGACTTGAACTCATAGTTGTAGAACTCGGTGTGCTGATTGCCGTCACCGTCTACGTAGGTAACGGTTACGTGATTGTTACGACCGCCATTACCGGATACATTGTCCCACTTCTGGGTGTGCTCGGTGCCGCTTGCGGCATCCAGGGCCTGCTTTGCAGTCTTACCGGTTTTAGCGATCTCCAGATCCTCCGTTTCAGGATCGTTGCTGTTGATCATGTATGCGATCAGCTGCTCCATGAGCTGTCTGCAATACTTCATTACGTTGCCGTTGGGATTGCTTGCCTTAGCATCGATCTTGCCGCTCTCAACAGCCTTAGCTGCGCTTGCTTCTACATTCAGGGTGCCGTCTTCGTTGTAAACTGCACATCTTAAATCATTGTAGTAGGAAGTTAATACTGCGTAGTACTGATTCTGGATTGCTTCCAGATCATTCTTCTCTGCTTCCAAGGTCTGGATCAGCTCTTCTGCTGCTTCCATAGCTTCCTGTGCGTCTGCGCTTACTTCCTTTGCTGCATCCAGAGCTGCTCTAGCATCTGCGATCTGAGTTTCAGCTTCCAGTCTCTTTGCTTCTGCTCTCTCAAGCGCTGCGCTTGCGGTATCGTAATCAGCCTGGCCATCTGCGAAAGCTACTACGATGTCTTCGTTTGCCTGTACTTCTGCATCTAAATCAAGTGCTGCATTTAATGCTTCGGTTGCTGCTTCCAGCTGGGTAGCGGTTGCTTCAACGTTCTGTGCACTTTCTTCTAATTTATCCTTAACTTCTTCGCCATAGCTTTCCAGCTTCTCAACTTCGCTTGCTGCGGTCTCGATCTCTTCTGCAGCTACGGTGGTGTCGATGCTTTCCTCAGCGTATGCGGTCATGGCACATCCGAATGCCATTACTGCGCTCAGTGCGAATGCTGCGGTTCTCTTTGCGAATCCTCCAAATCTCTTCATCATTATTTATCCCTTACCCTCTCAAGTGAATCACGTTCTCTTGTTTTCACTATGTATATCGGAGGCCAGAGGGAAAACCTTATAGTCAAACATCACAAAATTTATCATAAGAGAAATATTTTTTGTATATTATTGCCAACGTCAGATTTTTATGATGGTTTTTATGATTTTTTGCAAAAAAAGAAGAGGACCGTTCGTCCTCTTCGTGTTCTCTGGTGATGTCATATAAGTTTGCTCCGTAAAGTTCCATGAGAGCAAACATGGTGTCTGCCTGGGGATAGCTCAGGCCCTTTTCGTATTTGTATACGGCCTGTACGGATCCAAGGCATAGATACTCGCGCACCTGATCCACGGTAAGGTGCTTCTTCTGGCGCAGGCGTCTTAAGTTCTTGCCAACGACCTGCATATCATATTCCGGACGATAGAACATATACACCTCTTTCTGTACTCGATACGCGAGCACGCGGTTCATATGTCAAATGGGGAACTATCTAAGAATATCACATCCCAAAACGGTTTTCATTAAACCGTCAGTTAAAACTTTCCCTCTTTTGCCTGATACGGATGAAGTACGGTTTATGGGATAACAGATCGTGAATAATAGACATTGAAGGATTTCCTCCGATCAGTAACTATATAGGGAACAGAAAGTCTGGAACGAGATATATACCAAGGTATATACTAAAGACAGGAGGTGATGTTTATGTTAACTGCAAAAATTTTTGAAAACGGAAGAAGCCAGGCTGTACGTTTACCCAAAGAATATAGATTCTCTTCAGACGAAGTCATGATCAATAAGATAGGAGAAATCGTTATTTTGATGCCTAAAACAAATAAATGGACTGCTTTTATGGAAGCGATCGATCTGTTCTCTCCGGACTTTATGGAAGGAGGCCGGGAGCCGCAAAGCGACCAGGAACGAGAAGATTTATGAAGTATATGTTAGATACCAATATCTGCATTTATGCGATCAAGCATAAACCGGAGAAGGTTTTATTGAAATTACAGGAAATTGATCCGGAGGATGTGTGCATTTCTTCCATCACTTACGCAGAGCTTGTCTACGGTGTAGAGAAAAGTAAAGCCATAGAGCGAAACCGACTGGCATTATCCTTATTTTTGTCAAACATTGCCATATTGGATTTTGATGATATGGCAGCCGTAGAATATGGAAAAATACGTACAGATCTTGTAAAGAAAGGTACCTCCATCGGACCTCTTGATCTGCTGATCGCCAGTCACGCAAAAGCTTTAAATCTGTGTGTTATTACAAATAATATGAAGGAATTCTCCAGGGTGAAAGAGTTAAAGGTTGCGAATTGGGCTTAGTAACAGGGAGATGATCCAGCTATCTACTCCAGTACTACTCCTGCTTTTTCCATGGCCTGTTTGCTTTCCTCATAATACCGGTCATCCTTCGCGCCTATGCAGGAGAGGATCACCTTGACGGAATATCCCTTTTTTGCTGCATCCAGCGCAGTCTTCGCTACGCAGACTCTGCCGTCTGCGCCGATAAGGATCAGTTCCGGCTCCCGGATCTTTTCTATATAAGAAGAAAAAGCCGGAACCGAAAATGCACTTTCCTGCATCTTGGTATAGATCTGGTCCGATACGATCTGCAGGTCACCTGCAAAGGCGTAGCTTGCCGCATCCGTTTCCGATCCTTTGTTTTTCACATAAAGGATGGTCGTCCCTGCTTCCTTCTCTGCAAGGATCCGGGCGTTGACACGATCCACCAGACCGCTATCATACAGCGGCATATATTTTTCCTGCATATCGATCACGATCAGAATCCGATTCATTGTGTCCTCTTTTCGTATATGCTACTATTTTTTTATCGGACTATTTCCGATTATTCTTATCAGGAGGGTAGCAATATGGAAATATCGACGATCGCAGTGATCGCAGTCTTATTATGCAGTATCGGCGGACTGATCATCAAGAGTCGAAACGACAAATAAAGAAAACCGGATCTTCCAGCAATTGGCAGATCCGGTTCTTTTTATTTTTCATAGGTAATGGTTTGGAGTCAATGGGGACGTGGAGTCAGTGGGGACGTAACAGTTTGACTCCTTTTTTGAAAATCAAAAAGCAGTCAAACTGTTACGTCCCCACTGACTCCCCACTGACTCAAACTGTTACGTCCCCATTGACTCCCCCACCCGTTGTGGTATGTTTAAAACATAGGAAACATCACAAGGAGGGCTTTCATGGAAACGATTTATGGCATGGCATCGGACATACTGCGTTACGTTGTGGAATTTTCCACGCTGTTGCTGGAATTTTTCGGTATCTGTATCCTGGTTTATACAGCCCTTAAGAGTTTTGTGATGTGGATACGAAAAAATGATTCCATCCGTTTAGAGCTTGCCCAGGGTATCGCTCTGGCACTGGAATTTAAGCTTGGCGGAGAGGTCCTTCGTACCGTAGTGGTACGGGAATGGTCCGAACTGGGGATCCTGGGAGCCATCATCGCCCTGCGGGCTGCCCTTACCTTCCTGATCCACTGGGAGATCAAAAACGAAGAACAGGCTCTGCTGCCCAAAGATACGGAACAGTAAGCCTATTACCCAAAACGGAATGACCGGATCACATTTCTGAGGGGACTCTTTTCATGAAAACCAATATCACAGACATGACCCAGGGAAGGCCTGTGGGTCATATCCTGCTGTTCGCCCTTCCGCTTCTGGTGGGCAATATCTTCCAGCAGTTATACAATCTGGCGGACTCCATTATCGTCGGCCGTTTTCTTGGTGCCCAGGCGTTTGCCGCAGTAGGCGCTACCGCATCCATCACTTTTCTCTTTTTTGCACTGTGCAACGGCATCGGCAGTGGAGGCGGCATCATCGTTTCCCAGTTCTATGGAGCAAAAGATGACAGTAACGTCAGAAAATGCATCGTCAACACCGGCATGATCATGCTGGCTGTTCCCTTACTATTTGGTATCCTGGGGTTTCTTCTTGCCCCTTCCCTGTTGTCCCTTTTAAGCACCCCCGCAGACATCTTAGACAGTGCGGTAAACTATACCCGCTACATGTGCGTAGGGCTTTTGTTTGTTTCTCTGTATAATTATCTGGCATCCATGCTGCGTGCTCTGGGAGATTCCAAAACGCCCCTGTATTTCCTGGTGGTTTCCACGGTGATCAATATCCTGTTAGATATCCTGCTGGTGGTGATCTACCCCATGGGGATTACCGGCGCAGCACTTGCCACCATCCTCTCCCAGTTCCTGGCGGCTCTTGGCTGCGGGATCTTTGCCTATCGCACCAATCCCTATTTTCGCTTAACAAAAAAGGATATGGTCTTTGACTGGCACATATCCTGCAAGGTCATCCGTCTGGGCGTTCCCTTATCCTTACAGTTTGGCCTCATTGCCATCTCCTCCATGGCGGTCCAGCGGATCGTAAATGCCTACGGAACCATCGTTGTAGCCGCTTTTACCGCAACCAACCGTATTGAGCAGCTGATCCACCAGCCCTATCAGACCCTCAGCGCTTCTTTATCCACTTTCAGCGGTCAAAATTACGGGGCAAAGCGCCATGACCGGGTGCTTTACGGTTACCGCACCAGTCTTGTGATCATGGTCATCGCAACCGCTATTCTGGTCCTTGGCATGCAGACCATGGGCGGTCCTATCACTTCCCTGTTTGTTACGGAGCCGGAAGTGATCGAAATGGGAGCCATGGGTCTTAAGATCACCAGCCTGTTTTATCTGGCCCTCGGCATGATCTACGTGGTGCGGGGCGTCCTGAACGGTATCGGCGATGCTTTCTTTGCCTTGTTTAACGGCATTGTAGAAGTCATCGGGCGCTTTACCATCCCTCTTTTCATGACCGCCTATCTTGGTTTTGGAGAAAAAGGCATCTGGCTTTCCTGCGGCGTCGTCTGGTTCTTAAGCGGCTTTACCGCATGGCTCCGGTATCTGTTCTACTACCGGCGAAAGATCAGGATCTGAGGACTCAGCCTGCCTCTTCCAGCGCGTCCTGTAACCGTTTAACGATATCCTTCTTTTCATAGCCTTTGCCGATGAAGACCAGCTGATTACACCGATCTCCGTAAATTTCATCCCAGTCATCTCTGATATCCGGAAAATCCCTGACCAGCAGCTTTAACTCTTTTTCCGGCCAGGCAGATATCCATTCCGACATTTCCGTAATGGAAGCATTTCTTCCTGCCTGTTCAAACAGCTGCACATGCTTCCAGTCATCGGAAAACCAGATGTAGCCTTTGGAGCGGATCAGCGTTTCGGGATAATCCTCCAGAAGCTTTTCAAAAGCCTTTCGATTAAAGGGCCTCTTTTCTTCAAACACAAAGGAAGCGATCCCATATTCATCCACGCAGGCCTTTGTGTCATCATTTTCACAGTTATTCAGTGCCTTTTGAACGGCACTGTAGGCTTCCACTTCTTCAAAATCAAATTCCGGCCGGTTTAAGATAACATCCAGGTCCACATCTCCGTGACTGCAGCAGATCATCTCCGCTTCCTGCTGAAGCCCCCGCAGTCCCTCCTTTACTTCATCCAACTGAGCATCCGTCAGAAGATCGATCTTATTTAAGATCATCAGATTGCAAAACTCGATCTGATCCATGATCAGGTTGATGATATCCCCGTCTTCTGCCGCAGCCTCTGTGGACAGGTCGTTTAAAAACTCCCGGTAGATCCGATCCGCATCTACCACGGAAGCTACGGTTTTCAAGTAAACTCTGGTATCCGGCGTCATTTCTTCGTAATTTAATAAAGCTCCCGCAATGGACGAGGGTTCGCTGATCCCGGATGCTTCTACGAAGATCGCTTCTATGGAGAGATCCTTAGACAGTCTCTCGATCTGCGCAAGAAAATCGTCCCGGAGGGTACAGCAGATACAGCCATTTTGCATTTCCACCATTTCCATCTGGATCAGCTGATTGCCGGTTTTATTTAAGATGGAAGCATCGATGTTGATGCTCCCCATATCATTCACGATCAGCGCGATCTTCCGTTTTTCCTGGGCTAATATATGCTGCATCAGAGTCGTCTTACCGGAGCCCAGATAGCCGGTGATGATCACTACAGGTACTTCTTTTTTTGACATATGCCTTTTTCTCCTCTCAGAAATAAATAAAAATATCTTCGGGCGTTTCACACGCTTCCAGGGCACGGATCTGCAACAGGATGATCTTATGACCATTCTCGATCTCCCCTTTTGCGATCTGTGCTTCCACACGGATAAACGTGCCATCTTTTGGGATATTTCCGTCATATTCGGCAACAAAGCCGATAAACTGCGCATCTGCAGGACAACAGATAGCAGCATATCTGCCCAGATAAAAGCGGTTGCCGGAAAGCCCCTCCCCCCTGGTTACCATAGCCGTAAACCTCACGTTTTTCCCGTAATAGTTTTCCGCATTTTCAATGACGTCTACAAACCAAGGGCAAAAAAGGTCTTCGGTGATCTCTGTCACCCCGTCTCCGTTTGGCAAAGTAAATGCATCGCCCCGCCGGTCAATGGTTCCGTCCGGCTTGGTAAAATACAGCCTGGCATGGCTGTTCAGGATCGCGATTGCCCGCCTGGCATCTCCTTTTCGAAAGCTCTCGGTGCATCGGTTAAACAGGATCACATCCGATACCATCAGAGGATTCATCAGTGTCTGCCGCATATTTTTCAGGAAAATGTCGTAGGTTGTGGCATCCACCAGACTAAACACCGTTGCCAGATACCACCCCTCGGGCAGGTCCGCCTTCACGAAATTTTTCAGATCCCACATACCGTTAAATTCGATATAGACGTTATCCGGATGATAATCCTCTTCCACTTTTTCAAAATAAGCTTTCGTCAGTTCCTCCTCATCCTCGAGAAAAAGGAGAGGGATCTTAAGCTGCGCTAACAGTTCGTCAGAGTAGCTTTCTTCCCCTTGTTCCGTACAGATAAGGACGGATTTTTCCTGTCCGTCTACTGCCGTTTTCTGCAGCGCGCCCTGCAGTGCAGTGGTTTTTCCGCTATCCAGAAATCCGGCAAAGATAAATACAGCGGTTTCTTTTATGGGCATAACTGATCACCTTCTTTTTTGATTTGCAACACAATCGCAAATTATTGTAATGCCAGGTTTTCCCTGCGTCAATAGATTTTCAACACTGTTGCATTTTTTTTGCAAAAAGAAAACGCCTACGACTTTTTTGGTCGTAAGCGCCCTTTTCTCCTTATTTTTCACTGCACTCTCTGCAGCGGCAGATTATAACGGATCTGCCATAATCCAACAGGACTCCGTATTCTTTCTGCATCCTTTGCGCAGCCTCATCAAACAGGCTGTTATCCAGGTGAAATATCCTGCCGCATACTGCACACTGCGCGTGCATATGCTCTAAGCAGGAACCATGCCCCTCTGTGTACTGATAGCAGGTGGCATTCACATCGGTTTCCTTATACTTGACCAGAAGGCCTTCTTTGCACAGCCTCTCCAGATTGCGATAGATCGTGGAGCGATCCGCCTCTTCGCCTTCCGAATGCATGGCAGAATAAATATCCCGTGCCGTAAAACGTGTATCGGCATGGGCTCTTAAGTATCCGATGATAGCATTCCTGGGTTTGGTCTTGTAATCATTCTTCATATGTACACCGGAGCGATCATCCCTGCAGTCCGTTTGACTGCCGGATCATATCCTCTACCACAATATCATAGATCTCTCCCACGGTATTGCAATATTCCAGGATCTTCCAGGGTTCGTTGGTATGAAAATGGATCTTCACCAGGTCCTCATCCCCGGCGGCGATCAGGCTGTTGCCCTCAAAGTGCTCCGTAATGTAATCCGCGATCTCATCTTCATCCAGATCCTTATCCCGTCTGTCGATCAGAAGCTGTGTATCATAGCGATACGCAAACTGATCATCTTCTGCATCTATGGATTCAATTGCCATGTTCTTACCCTCCTGCGTTCTGTTTTAAAAGCTATCTCGATTATCTCATAACCCTGACAGATCATCTAATAAAAAAACAATAAACAAAAGCACAAAGAAAAGGCCGTGAGATCACGACCTTTTTCATAATCAATCCACTCTTGGATCGCCCCAGAAGAATAATGCAATGGTTCCGGGACCGGTATGGCTGCCGATAGTAGTACCGATAGAGAAGATCTGTACCTTTCCGTTTAACCTGGTAAAGGTCTCTTCGATCATATCTGCCACCATTTTGGCATCTTCAAAACAAAGGGACTGGCTGATGAAGCACTTGCCGCTGTAATTCTCCAGATCCTGTGCATGTTCCTTCATCTTTTCCAGCATGCGGCGCATTACCGCTTTCTTGCCTCTGATCTTCTCTCTGGGAGTCAGAGCGCCCTTGTTATCTACATTAAGCAGCGGGCAGATATTCAGGAGATTGCCCACCATGCCGGCTGTCTTGGAGATACGGCCGCCACGGATAAAATACTTAAGATCTGTACTGGTAAACCAGTGATGCACTCTTAATTTGTTTTCCTCTGCCCACTTGCACAGGTCATCAAAGGAATATCCTTCGTCACGCTTATCGGCAAGGCCGTCCATAAACAGGCCGTAACCACTGGAAGCTGCCAGAGAATCCACCAGGCAGATCTTGCGATCCGGGTATTCGCTCCGCATCATCTCCGCAGCGATCTGTGCTGACTGGTAAGTACCGGAAATACCGGAAGAAACGGTTACATGCAGGATATCCTTGCCCTGCTCCAAAAAAGGTTTCCAGAAATCACAATACTCGCCGGTTGCTACCTGAGAAGTCTTGGTCTGTGCGCCGGCATCCATTCTCCGGAACAGTTCCTCAGGCGGCATGCTCTCACCGCAATCGTCCAGATAATCTACTCCGTCCAGTTCAAAGTGGAAAAACACCACCTTGATGTCCCGTTTCTGAAACAGCTCCTTTGATAAATCCGCAGTTGAGCAACAGCTGATGATGTAATCGCTCATTCAATACCCTCCATTCGTCATGGTCTGTGTTTTATCTTTTTAAATCTTGCAATAAATCCATGACTTTTTCAAGGTAAAGCGCAAAATTTGCCGGTTAGAGGCGACTACAATCTCATCGATTTGTCATTCTGATATCACCCTTCCGGTTCCGGAACAGGGTTCGGATCATTCGTAGATCCCTCTTCGGTCATGCTCTAAATAATACTTTCGCTTAGCTTCATACATCCTGCTGTCCACCATCTGGAGGATCTCATCCATGGAACAGCTGTGCATGTCAAATACGCCCCATCCGATGGAGAGGCTCAGTTCGTAGGGCTTACCGCTTCGAAAGTTGTACTGTTCCATATTCTGATGGATCCGTTGTACGCACTTCTCCGCCGCCATCTGATCATCCGTATTTAACAGGACGATAAACTCATCTCCCGCAAACCGTACCGCCGTTCCAAGGGTTCCGATGGTCCTTTCCAGCACCTTGCCCGTAGCGATCAGGGCCGCATCCCCTTCCGAATGCCCGTATTCATCGTTGATCAGCTTAAAACCGTTCAGATCCAGCATCATCATGCAAAAAGGCTTCTGCTCCAGATGAAGAGTCTCCAGATAATGACGGTTATACAGACCGGTCAGCTGATCCACCAGGATATTCTGATTCTGCATACTGAGGAGCATCATGGTAAAACCGATGGCTCCCGCAGGCCAGATAATAGAGATCCCGTAAAAGGAGGCCTGGACGCCGAGACCGATAAAGCTGGGTAAAACCGCCTGTACGATGGGAAAATTCTTAAATACACCGCCCTTTACTCTGGCGGTGATATAGACATAGATCGCGGCGGTTAAGAAAAACAGGCCAATGGCGCTGAATACAAAAAACAGTGGCAGTCTCTGATAACAATTATCCGCGTCGATGTAATAGATCATGGGATGGAAGAAGTTGATGATCAGCATGGTCACACCGATCAGATCAGCGATGCCGATGAAATAGATCATAAGAAGACTGTTCTTCCCACGGATATTACGCTCTAAAAGGATCAAAAAGGTGGGGCTGAAGAGGAGATTGGAGACATATAACCAGAAATTTCCGATATACAGGATGAACCGGATTACCTGCCCCGGTTTTCCGTCCAGCAAAAAAAGGATCGGATCCAGGCCGCAGGCCAGGATCAACGTAAGGGCCAGAACATACAAAAGGGCAGACTCTACCCGCTTCTGGAGCCTTAACACATTACTGGTAAGGATCCCAAGCAGCAAGATGACTGCCATTCCGTTTGCAATATAGATTTCTGCAAGATTCACTCCACCCATTATTACATCCCCATTGTAGCAATGAGTATAGCATATTCCCTCATCAGGCCATACAGTAAATTTCTAACATCTTTATGTAATATCTTCACTTCTTACAGCTTGGTGGTCCACTTTGTGCAGTCCCAGACTTCCATCCCGAGAGCTTCATAAAAGTCCGGTTCATGGCAGACCATCAGGATACTTCCCTTATATTCCGAAAGGGCGCGCTTTAATTCTTCCTTGGCATCCTGATCCAAATGATTCGTAGGCTCATCCAGTACCAGCAGGTTGGATTCCCGGTTGATCAGCTTGCAAAGGCGGACTTTCGCCTGCTCGCCTCCGGATAAGACCTTGCATTTACTTTCGATATGCTTAGTGGTAAGGCCGCATTTTGCCAGCGCAGAGCGTACTTCGTACTGCGAAAAACCGGGGAACTCATTCCAGATCTCCTGGAGGCACGTAGTCTCAATATCCGGTGCCATCTCCTGTTCAAAATAGCCGATAGAAAGGTAATCGCCCAGTTCTACCTTACCGGAAAGAGCCGGGATCTGCCCCAGGATACTACGAAGGAGCGTGGTTTTTCCGATACCGTTGGCGCCGGTAAGGACGATTTTACTTCCCCTTTCCATGATCAGGTTAAGAGGCGACGATAAGGGTTCTCCATAGCCGATCACCAGATCCTTTGTTTCAAACAGGATCTTGCCGGGGGTTCTGGCTTCTTTAAAGCAAAACTCCGGCTTGGGCTTTTCCTGCACCTTTTCGATCAGGTCCATGCTGTCCAACTTTTTCTGTCTGGACATGGCCATGTTACGGGTGGCAACCCGGGCCTTGTTCCTTGCTACAAAATCCTTAAGGTCCGCGATCTCCTGCTGCTGTTTGTTATAGGCAGCTTCTGCCTGAGATTTTTTCATCTCATAGACTTCCTGAAAATGGGAATAATCCCCCACATAGCGTTCCAGCTTATGGGTATAGCCGTCCATGTGATAGATGATGTTAATGACACTGTCCAGGAAGGGAATGTCATGGGAGATCAGGATAAAGGCATTCTCATACTCCTGCAGATATCTGGTGAGCCATTTGATATGCTCCGCATCCAGATAGTTGGTAGGCTCATCTAACAGGAGGATGTCCGGCTTCTCTAACAGAAGCTTGGCTAAGAGGATCTTGGTCCTCTGTCCGCCGGAAAGTTCTGTTACATCCCGGTCCAGCCCTAAGTCCATAAGTCCGAAGGCTCTGGCAACTTCCTCCACCTTGGCATCGATCATATAGAAATCGTGGTTGGTCAGAAGCTCCTGGATGGTGCCCAGTTCCTCCATATAGGCGTTTAAGGCATCCTCATCCGCATCGCCCATTTTGTCGCAGATCTCATTCATCCGCTGTTCCATCTGAAACAGGTCGTCAAAGGCAGAAGAAAGGACGTCCTTTATGGACATCCCCTCTTTTAAGACTGCATGCTGATCCAGATAGCCTGCTTTCACATTTTTCGCCCACTCGATCTTTCCCTCATCCGGAGTCAGGCTCCCGGTGATGATATTCATAAAAGTGGATTTGCCTTCACCGTTTGCTCCGATGAGGCCGATGTGTTCTCCTTTTAGCAGGCGAAAGGACACATCATCGAAGATGGCCCGATCGCCAAATCCGTGTGTTAAATGCTCCACACTTAATATACTCATTCAAATTTCCGTCCGTTTCTGTTTTTCTTTCGTAGTGACCGTGCATCCGGTCTTTACAGGATTTTCCGATCAGAGATAGGAAACCGTCTCCGACAATGGCTTGCGGTTAGGATGACGGTCTGAAGGCGCCGTGCCTTCTGCGGCATAACCCAGATCTAAGAGCATAACGATCTCTTCGTTTTCGGGAAGGCCCAAGTCTGCTGCCAGTTTATCCGGGTCAAAGAAATTAAGCCAGCAGCTGTCTACGCCGGCATCCGTTGCAGCCAGGGTTAAATGGGTTGCCACAATGGTGGCATCCTCTGCACCGGAATCTACTCTTCCGCCGGGATAGGTAAAGGCGCCTCTCTTATCATAAGCCACCACCAGTACCGTGGGAGCTCCGTATCTGCAAGGGCACGCTGCATCGATCTTCGCCAGACCTTCTTCCGATTCTACCACATAAATGCGCTGCTCCTGTGCATTTTTTGCAGTAGGTGCCAGTCTCCCTGCTTCCAGTATATCGTTAAGCTGATGCCGGTCTACCGTTCTGCCGTCGAATTTTCTGCAGGAATAACGCTCTGCAATGACTTTCTTAAATTCCATGTGTGGCTCCTTTCATAGATGATCTGTTGTTATTTTCCCGTTATCGGTCTATCCGTGCGTATCTGATCCGGCATATCCATCCTTCATGGTCTGCCAGGATGCCGCTTGGTAACATTTCAGGGCCGATAATATCCGGACAGGATGATCAGCGGTCCTCCGGACCAGGCATGATTCTTCGTTCCGTCCGTATTCCAGTACTCCCACAGGGTAGAATAGGGATCCTCCACCATAGGGGCGTAGCGCTCTTTGATCCGGGCGATGGCATCCGGTACGTATCCCATCCGGCACATGGCTTCCAGCACATAATACTCCATATAGGGGCTGGCATGAAAGGTAGTGGTCAGGATCTTTTCGATGGCAGGATATTTCTCTGCATCTGCAAGGCCTGACAGAACCGCCAGGGCATTGGCCCGATCGTCCGGCTTACCGTTTTTTGTCTCACTGTAGTAATCGTCGCCCTTCCAGAAGGCTTTGTCAAAAGCTGCGCGGATCTGTTCCATTCGCTCTGTGTAAAAACCGGCATCCTCCGTTTTTTCCAGAAGAAGGGCCATCTTTTTTGCCGCACTAAGGGCCATATGATACCAGGCATTTTCCATTACAGGGATATCAAAGTCATCGCCCCAGTCCGGCCAGTCCCAGCTGCCGGTTCGGTGCACCACAAGGCCGTCTTCCATGGCAAACAATTCCAGATACTGCTTCGTCATGGGATACGCCGTTTGGATAACATCCGCATCTTTCGTAAAGCGATAGTACTCCCAAAAGCCCCAGATTCCTGCAAGATTCTGCATAGGCAGTTCAAACTGGTCCTTGCCGGAAGGCACCACGGTGATCATGTGACCGGCTTTCTTTGCAAAGGATGCCATAACCCCTACGCCCTTTTTATACAGCAGGTACGCATTCTCATCCAGGGCGTAGCGGATCATCTGCATTTCCAGATTTACATCCCCCCACCACTGGGCACGCTCTCTGTCCGGGCAATCCATGAAATTATCCCGCATGGTGATATAAAGGGTACGCTGGGATTTTTCCCACAGTTTCTTAAGGAAATCATCCTTAAGGTCCGGCACCTCGGAA
>JAEEGL015594823.1_pt1 | contig 47242 bp, 41 predicted proteins | sample 9134231 | NCBI WGS metagenome assembly JAEEGL01 (sample SAMN16246548, study PRJNA631951) | gut metagenome | biome: gut microbiome; feature: rumen; material: fiber-attached | host: Bos | place: Iran: Karaj | collected 2018-10
AGGCACTTTATTGTCCAAACGGGCCATACAATGAGAAGCCCATTCCCACATTTGACGACTGGTTTGATTCAACATCTTACGATTACGAACTATATTCTCATTCTGCTCCACCATATCACCAGTAACCAATACAGCCTTAATATTCAAATTATCAATATTATCGGCACACCAAACAGTAGTGAGTTCATATAGAGGTTGGTTGATATCATACTTGGTATATCCCTGAGGATCACCCAACAATATCATAGAGAAAGAATTAGGGTTAGAAAGATGTTGCTGATCTGCTCTATCTTGTGCTTTAACCATCAAGCACACAAAGCACAAAGCCAAAAAGATTCTTGTTTTCATCATATCATAGATTTAAGGTTATTATCTTAGTTTCTTGAATAAATCCCAAATTACGATGCCAGTAGTAACACTAACATTCAGAGAATGTTTGGTACCATATTGCGGTATTTCTATGCAACCATCACTCATATCCACAACTTCTTGCTGCACTCCTTTTACTTCATGACCCATCACAATGGCATATTTTTTAGACTTATCCAATTGTAGATTCTGAAGCATAGTACTACCTTCAGCTTGCTCTACTGAATAAACAATGTAATTCTGTTCATGTAATGCCTTGACTGCATCACAAGTATCTTTATAGTATTGCCAATCAACTGTAAATTCTGCTCCCAAAGCAGTTTTATGTAATTCTACCTGAGGTGGTTGTGCTGTAATGCCACAAAGATAAATACTCTCAATACGAAAAGCATCACAAGTACGAAATACACTACCTACATTATAGACACTTCGTACATTATCAAGAACCACCACTAAAGGTAATTTTTTAGCTTCCTTAAACTCTTCAACACTTATTCTATTCAATTCTGTTACCTTGAGTTTACGCATAACTACACCTTATTTTGCTATCTATATTATATCGCAAAGGTAGTACATTTTGTTCACAATGCTGTTGATAATTGTTGAAAACTTGTGAAGAAAAAAATGAAGAAAGGTATTGTATTATTCAAAGAAAACACTATACGGACCTGATTATAATACCTCCAAAAAAAATAATAATAATTTTTTCTTCTATTATTAACATAGTTTTTCAACCATTTTTAGCATAGAGTATTCAATAAAGTTATTACCTTTGCCTATGAAAAACAGAAGGTTGGATATATACAAGAAAAAGTTATCAACATTTTCAACTGACTATAATCATCAACAAAAAGATTTATTTCAATAAAATAAAAAATAAAATAATAATGATAGTTATGGATAATCTGGTAGAAAAAATCAAGCAACTAAAAGAAGTAAAAAATGCTGTTATTATGGCACATTACTATCAAACAAGTGATATACAGGATATTGCAGATTATGTTGGTGATAGTTTAGCTTTAGCTCAGCAAGCTGCAAAGACAAAAGCAGATATCATAGTGCTTTGTGGTGTACATTTCATGGGTGAAACAGCTAAGATATTGTGTCCAGATAAGAAAGTGTTGATACCAGATATTAATGCTGGGTGTTCTTTAGCTGATAGTTGTCCAGCTGATGAGTTTGGTAAGTTTGTTAAAGATCATCCTGGTTATACCGTTATATCTTATGTAAATACTTCTGCAGCTGTAAAAGCATATACTGATGTGGTTGTAACATCATCTAATGCTAAGCAAATAGTTGAGAGTTTTCCTCCAGAAGAGAAAATAATATTCGGACCTGACCATAACCTTGGTAATTATATAAATTCGATTACAAGGCGAAATATGCTGCTTTGGAATGGTGCTTGTCATGTACATGCTAAATTCTCAGTAGAAAAGATTATTGAATTAAAGAAAATTTATCCACAGGCTAAAATTCTTGCACATCCAGAATGTAAAGGTGCTGTATTGAAATTGGCTGATTTTGTGGGTTCTACAGCTGCTATTTTGAAATATGCTAAGAATAATGAATCAAAGGAGTTCATTATAGCTACCGAATCAGGTATTCTACATAAGATGCAGTTGGCTTGTCCACAAAAAGTATTTATTCCTGCTCCACCAGAAGACAGTAATTGTGCATGCAATGAGTGCAATTTTATGAGAATGAATACTATGGAAAAACTGTATAATTGTCTATATAATGAAACTCCTGAAATTATGATTGATAAAAAAATCGCTGAAAAAGCTATAAAGCCTATTCAGCGAATGTTGGAAATTTCTGCCAAATTAGGATTGTAAAAAGGCAACTAATTTTTTGATGGCACGTGCTCGGTGACTGATACTATTTTTTACATCTTCACCAAGTTCAGCAAATGTCTTATCAAATTCTTTAGGCATGAAAATAGGATCATATCCAAACCCAGAGGAACCTCGTTCTTCTGGGTTAATTGTTCCTTCTATAATACCTTCGAAAAAATGTTCTTTTCCATCTTTAATCAAGCAGATAATAGTACGGAATTGGGCCTTTCTATTATCCTTATCTTTTAATTCACGTAATAAACGGTTCATATTGGCTTTGGAGTTGTGTGGTTCACCCGTACCTTCTAATGCAGCGTAACGAGCTGAATAAACTCCTGGAGCACCTCCTAAAGCTTCTACTTCCAAACCAGAATCGTCAGCAAAACAATCTACATGATAATTCTCATATATATACTGTGCTTTCTGACGTGCATTATCTTCTAGGTTATCAGCTGTCTCTAGTATATCCTCGAAACAATTAATATCCTTCAAGCTTAATACTTGATAGGTATCTTTCAAGATAGCACGAACTTCCGATAGTTTGTGTTCATTATTGGTAGCAAAAACAAGTTTTTTCATATTATTTGATCTAATACTTCTTCTATGGCCTTTTCTTCTTTCTTGTTTACTTTTACTTTCAACTTGTCAAAACCTTCACCGAAGACACCAATAACAGCACTCTGTGATATAAAAGCATTACTATCAATACTTTTAACCAATCGAAATATTTCGACTGATTGACGTTTAGAAGCCAAGACAAACAATACCTTCACATCATTCTTTGAATACCAACCAGTTCCTTCAAAAACAGTTACACCTCGATGAGTTTTTCTATTGATAACATCAGCAATTTTATTGTATTCCTTAGAGAAAATAAAGAATTGGACAGACTGACGGGCACTGTTTATTACATAGTCGAGTACGTATCCTATAATAAATAAGGTAACAAAACCAAAAATTACCCTACGAAAGTCGTAGAATACAAAATAGCAGGAACTGATGATGATTACATCACACAATTGAATCATGCGTCCCAATGATATGTCTCTGTATTTATTGACAATAGCAGCAATGATATCAGTACCTCCAGTACTACCATTAACATTGAACACGATGCCTAAACCAAAACCACAAAGAACAGAACCAATGATACAAGCCATAAACTCTTGTCCTTCTCCTAATACCAATGGTGGAATACCATCTTCACCATTGATTATTTTCTGAAACCACCATAACAGAAAAGTCAGCAACAGGATGCTATAGCTTGTCTTGATACAGAATCTGAGGCCTAATAGCTTGAAAGCAAACACCATCAGTACGGCATTCACAATGAAATAGGTGGATTGAATAGGGAAACCAGTAGCATAGTAAATAATAGCACCAATACCAGTAGTTCCACCTGTAGTTATTTGATAGGGCAACAAAAATGTTGCCCATGCAGCTGCATAGCTTATCAGACCTATTGTGATAAAGAAATAATCCTTTATAGTATGATAAACCTCTAACTTAGTAGGTTTTTTCAGTATCATTTCAAAACAATATTTATCAGTTTCTTTGGTACAATAATCACTTTCACAATCTGTTTGCCTTCCATCCATTTTTCAGAACGTTCATCAGCTATGACATCTTTCTGTATTGTATCATTGTCGGCATCAATTGGGAACTCCTTGTTATAGCGAGCCTTTCCGTTGAAAGAAACAGTATAGTTCACACTTTCTTCCTTGAGGTATTCCTCGTTATACTGAGGCCATTGTGCATCGCAAACTGAAGTGTTGTGACCCAGCATCTCCCACAGCTCCTCGCAGATGTGAGGGGTGAAAGGAGCCAAACAAGCCACAATTTGCTCTAATACAGTTTTCTTGCTGCATTTCAGTGAGGTAAGTTCATTCACACAAATCATGAAAGCACTGATGGAAGTATTATAGGAGAAAGTCTCAATATCTCCCGTTACCTTTTTAATCAACTTGTGAACAGCTTTTAGTTCTGCAGCATTAGGAGCTTCATCTGTTACAAGATAATTGTTTTGACGGTCATAGAATAAGCCCCAGAACTTTTTCAGGAAACGATGTACACCATCAATACCATTGGTATCCCAAGGCTTAGATTGTTCAACAGGTCCCAAGAACATTTCATACAGACGTAAGGTGTCGGCACCAAAACGCTCAACAATCATGTCTGGGTTCACCACATTGAACATAGACTTACTCATCTTTTCAATAGCCCATCCGCAAATGTATTTACCATCTTCAAGTATGAACTCTGCATTGTTGTATTCAGGGCGCCAAGCCTTAAATGTCTCTATGTCAAGTATGTCATTAACAACAATATTTACATCCACATGGATAGGAGTAACGTCATACTGGTCTTTTAGGTTCAATGAAACAAAGGTATTGGTATCCTTGATGCGATAAACGAAGTTGCTTCGACCTTGAATCATTCCTTGATTTACCAATTTCTGGAAAGGCTCTTCCTTTACAGAAATGCCTAAATCATGCAGGAACTTATTCCAAAAACGAGAGTATATTAAGTGACCTGTGGCATGTTCTGTACCACCTACATAAAGGTCAACATTTTGCCAATATTTATCAGCTTCCTCAGATACCAAAGCCAGGTCATTATGTGGATCCATATAACGCAAGTAATAAGCACTTGAACCAGCAAAGCCAGGCATAGTGCTCAGTTCGAGAGGGAAGACTGTCTTATTGTCAATCTTACTATTTTCAACTACTTGGTTGCTAACAGTATCCCAAGCCCACTTGGTGGCACGACCTAATGGGGGTTCACCTGTTTCTGTAGGAAGATATTTCTCTACTTCAGGTAATTCCAAAGGCAAGCATGATTCAGGAATCATGCAAGGCATCTCATCCTTATAATATACAGGGAAAGGTTCACCCCAATAACGCTGACGAGAGAAGATGGCATCACGCAAACGATAGTTCACCTTCACCCTACCCAACTGATGCTCTTTCACATATTTTTTAGTTGCTTCAATTGCCTCTTTGATGGTCAAACCATTTAGGTTTAGGTCGCAATAAGGTTTTACACCAACTTTTGGAGAGTTGCAAACAATACCTTCCTTAGCGTCAAAACTCTCTTCGCTTACATCGCAACCCTCTACCAATGGAACAATGGGCAAGTTGAAATGTTTAGCAAAGGTATAGTCACGACTATCGTGAGCAGGTACAGCCATAATGGCTCCTGTTCCATAACCAGCCAATACGTAATCACTAACCCAGATAGGCACTGCTTCTCCAGTAAATGGATTGATAGCATAACTGCCAGTAAATACACCAGTTACACTGCGGTCAGCAATACGGTCTCTTTCTGTGCGTTTCTTTGTTCTGTCGAGATAAGCATCTACTTCTGCCTTTTGAGCTTCTGTGGTTACTTTTGCTACAAATTCGCTCTCTGGGGCCAAAACCATGAAGGTAACACCATACATAGTGTCTGCTCGAGTAGTGAAGATGATAAACTCCACATCGCTATCCTTTACTTTGAATTTAACTTCAGCACCTTCGCTACGGCCTATCCAGTTGCGTTGGGTTTCTTTTAAAGAGTCTGTCCAATCGATGTGATCCAAACCATCGAGCAGCCGCTGAGCGTATGCAGAAACACGCAAGCACCACTGACGCATTTTCTTCTGTACCACAGGATAACCACCACGTACACTCACACCTTCAACAACTTCGTCGTTGGCCAATACGGTTCCCAATTGTGGACACCAATTTACCATCATCTCACCGAGATACGCTATGCGGTAGTTCATTAATATTTGTTGTTGTTCTTTCTCGCTCTTAGCATTCCACTCTTCAGCTGTAAAGCTCAGTTCTTCTGTGCAAGCCACATCCAAGTCTTTTGTACCTTGGGTCTTGAAATGTTCTATCAGCATTTCGATAGGCCGAGCTTGTTGGCACTTATTGCAATAAAAGCTTCCAAACATCTTTTGGAAAGCCCATTGTGTCCAATGGTAATAATCTGGGTCACAAGTGCGTACCTCACGATCCCAATCGAAGCAGAATCCAATCTTATCCAACTGACTACGATAGCGATTGATGTTTTCTGTAGTAGTGATGGCTGGATGTTGTCCAGTTTGGATGGCATATTGCTCAGCCGGCAAGCCATATGCATCATAACCCATAGGGTTTAGTACGTTGAAGCCCTGCTGACGCTTATAACGAGCATAGATATCTGAGGCAATATAGCCCAGAGGGTGACCTACATGCAATCCTGCACCAGAAGGATATGGAAACATGTTTAGTACATAGTACTTAGGTTTACTCTCGTCTTCAGTAACTTGATAGGTTTTATTATCCACCCATCTTTTCTGCCATTTTTGTTCGATTTCCCTGAAATTATATTCCATTGTCTATATATTTTTGTTCTTGGTTATTAATTCTTTACTGCAACGGCTACGAACGAGTCAGCACAACCATAATACAGGAACCACTTGCCCTGATGGTTGACTAAACCCTCAATGAATACTGTACCTGCTGGATATTGTCCGCTCTTCTCGAAGTCTGCCTCAGGTTGGAAGAATGGCTTGTCTAAGCGGGTAATGTATTTTGTTGGATCGTTCTTGTCGAATAATGCTTGTCCTGCACAATAGGAATTGGCTGTATAGTTGGGGTCGGCCCCCTCCCCTGCCTTATTCTTCCCGTTGTAAAACAGGATGATACCTTTATCTGTCATGATAGCTGGAGGACCACATTCTGTCAAGTCGCTATCAAAATAACCAGGACGGGTTTTCATCACTTGCAGGAGTTCGCCTTGCTCATCAAGCATTGGTTCCCAATTCACCAAATCAATGGAAGTGGCTACATTTACGAATTGTTCGCCCCAATACATCATATATTTATCACCAAACTTAGCAATTACTTGCTGTCCGTCTTGCATTTTGGTAATGATGGATGCCGATTTAGTGAAGTTGTTGGCAAAACGTCCGTCGTATGCTTTAGCAAAAGCGGGTCCGTGCTTTGTCCAGTTTTGTAGGTCACGAGAGGTAGCTACAGCCAAACGAGCCACATCCCTATTCCATTGTGTATAGAACATTACATAAAGACCGTCTTCTGTCTTTGCTACTCGAGGATCTTCGCAACCTCCTGGCCATTCGTTAACTTTTTGGGCGTCGTCTGCAGGATAAACAACAGGTGTTTTTTGAATGTCAAAATGCATTCCGTCAGTTGATTCTGCATAACCAATGCGAGATGTTCGTGAACCAATGCCCATGTGGGTGGCGTCTTCAGAACGGAACATTACCACTATTTTTCCATCTTTAGTGGTAGCAGCAGGGTTGAAGGTATCGCCTTCTTGCCAAGCGATAGAGTCGCCCGTCATTGGACAGAAGAAATTGATGTCCTTATTTGGAGAGATAATAGGATTGATTCCCTTTGGGCGTTGGAAATCCAACCAAGCCCAATCTTCTGGTTGCAAATCTTGTTGACCGTTACATGCTGTCAAACAAGCCACTAATGATAATAAGAATATTTTTTTCATTTCGGTGAAGTTTTCTTTCTGTCATAAATAAACATCAGCCACAAGCCCACCAGAATGTATGGAATGCTCAGTAACTGTCCCATATTCAATGTCATACCTTGCTCAAATGCTACTTGATCTTCCTTGATGAATTCAATGAAGAATCTGAAGATGAATACAGAGGCACATCCGAATCCAAAGTAGAAACCTCGTTTCATATTGAGTTGATGCTTGCGATAAATGAGAAATACTATAAACGCAAGTGTAAGATAGGCAATGGCCTCATACAACTGTGCTGGATGGCGAGGAGCTAAAGGGTCGGCTATGCTGGGGTCATTGCTCAGTCTTTCAAATACGAACGCCCAAGGCACATCAGTTACCTTGCCAATAATCTCAGAGTTCATCAGGTTGGCCATACGAATCCAAAAACCACAGATGAAAGCTGAAACCGTCAGGATATCAGCTATATCAATAAAGTGAATTTTGTATCGTTTGCAATAGAGTAGGGTAGAAATGACTAGGCCCAAGATGCCTCCATGACTGGCTAAGCCTTGATAGCCAATGTATTTCCAATTGCCATCAGGTAAATACTTGATAGGCAAAAACATTTCTGTAATGTGATGCAAATAGTAACCTGGTTCGTAGAACAAGCAATGCCCTAAACGAGCCCCCAACAAAATGCCAAAGAAGCAATAGAAAAACAAAGGATCGAGGAGCTCATCACCCCAACCTTTATCTTTATATTCACGCTTTACTATCATGTAGGAGCAAGCGATGCCGATGACCCAGAACAAGCCGTAATATCTGATGTTTATCGATCCAATGCTAAACAGCACTGGGTCTGGATTCCAATTGATGCTTAGTGGTAACATAGTGTCTTATACATTAAATCTGAAGTGCATGATGTCGCCATCTTGTACTATATAGTCTTTACCTTCAATATTCAGTTTACCAGCCTCACGTACAGCTGCTTCGCTGCCATACTTGATATAGTCGTCATACTTGATGACCTCAGCACGGATGAAACCTTTTTCAAAATCGGTATGAATGACGCCAGCGCATTGTGGAGCTTTCCAGCCTTTGTGATAGGTCCATGCCTTTACTTCCATTTCGCCGGCAGTGATGAAGGTCTCCAGGTTCAGCAGTTTGAATGCACTCTTGATCAGTCTGTTAACGCCAGATTCCTTCAAACCAAGCTCTTCCAAGAACATCATCTTGTCTTCGTAGGTTTCCAACTCCGCAATGTCAGCTTCTGTTCTGGCTGCAATTACCAGTATTTCAGCATCTTCGTCTTTTACTGCTTCACGAACTTGCTCAACATACTGGTTGCCGTTCAGCACACTTGCTTCATCTACATTGCATACATACAACACAGGTTTTGCTGTCAGTAGGAATAGGTTGCGAGCTACAGCTTGCTCGTCCTTGTCTTCCAACTGTACGGTGCGAGCTGATTTGCCTTGACTGAGTACCTCTTTATATTTGATAAGTACGTTGTAAAGTGCTTTTGCCTCTTTGTCTCCACCTACTTTTGCCAACTTCTCTACTTTGGGAATACGAGTCTCAACTGTTTCTAAGTCCTTTAACTGCAATTCAGTATCGATAATCTCCTTATCTCTCACAGGATTAATGGGACCTTCCACATGGGTGATGTTACCATCATCAAAACAACGAAGTACGTGAATGATGGCATCTGTCTCGCGAATATTGCCTAAGAATTTGTTACCCAATCCTTCACCTTTGCTAGCACCTTTTACCAAACCTGCGATATCAACTATTTCAACAGTAGCTGGTACGATGCGACCTGGATGAACGATTTCGGCCAATTTGCCCAAACGCTCATCTGGAACGGTAATCATACCCACATTAGGTTCAATAGTACAGAAAGGAAAGTTAGCTGCCTGTGCCTTAGAACTCGACAAGCAGTTGAAGAGGGTTGATTTGCCCACATTTGGCAATCCCACGATTCCACATTGTAATGCCATATCTTGCTAAATCTTTAATAATTGGGTGCAAAGATAGTGCAAGTCGAATACAAAACCAAATAAATATATTTATTTGTTTTGTTGGTTCGTAGCTTAGAGGAAGTTGATTCCTTATTTAGAGGAAGTAAAAGGTCATTTTACTTCCTCTAAACCTTCAATTCTAGTTGGGTTATTAAATAGCTAACTATTATTTTGAAAGTTTCAATCTTTTTGGTTGCTTATTATTTATTATTATTTGTGGCGAGTTTACATTCTTCATTATACATATAAATATCTAATAATCAAATTGCCAAACAATCTATGTGATGAGAGAGGAGAAAAATAAAAAAGGCTGTGCATTCAAAAGCACAGCCTTCAAGATTAAGGTTTTCTAAGGTTTGGGATTTTTTACATGGTCTCAACGTCCATTGTAACAGTCATGCTTGGAACCAGCACAAATTCCTTCTTGTTCTTGTTCCACTTGTAGTAAGTAGTGGTAACCTGCTTGCCCTCGTACTGATAGCGGATGCAAACATCATTGATCCACTCGCTACCGTTCCACTTTTGGCACATGTTCTCAGTCATGCGCTGCTGATTGTCATACTTGTAGTTGTACTGCAAGTAGTTAACCAACATATTGTCAATATTCTTATATACTGTCTGGCCAACCATTATACCATTAACTTCCTCGTTGTTGTATACCAAGTTGTCGTTGTTACCAGCCATTGCGTTGATACTGCAAACCATTAAAGCAGCTAAAATGATAAATCTTAAAGTCTTCATTGTTTTATCTCCTATTATTTAAATTGTCTAACATATTGTCACCATTCTTTCAGAATGACGATGCAAAGGTAGAAGCTTTTTCTGGACAAAACAAATAAAAACGCAATTATTTATAGCAATATGTAAAGCCAACAACATCAATAGTAATTTCAAAATGGTTGTTTTGCTGACAAAATGATAGCTTGCAAATCAAAAGAAACGGTTTTTCAATACAACGTGATAATCTTTTTACCTAAAAGATGTGCTTAATGATTGAAAGTTAAATAATGTTATACAACATATTTTAATGTGCTTCAAGCCAATTTTTACCCCATCCACAGTCAGCTTTTAAGGGTACTAGCATTAAATATGCACGTTCCATTTCTTCTATAACAATCTTCTCAACTATCTCTTTTTCAGACATTGGTACGCTGAAGTTAAGTTCGTCGTGTACTTGAAGAATCATTTTTGCTTTCAAATTATTACTTTTGAAGCGTTGATAGATATGAGCCATCGCTACTTTGATGATATCCGCTGCACTACCTTGTATAGGTGCATTGATGGCATTTCGCTCTGCATATCCCCTAACTGTAGCGTTGCGAGAGTTAATATCTGGTAAGTAACGTTTTCGATGGAAGATTGTTTCTACATAACCGTTTTCTCGAGCTTTCTCAATGCTCTTATCCATGTATTCCTTGATATGAGGATAAGTCTCAAAATAACCTTCGATCAACTTACGAGCTTCGCTTCTATCTACACCCATGCGCTCGGCTAAACCAAATACAGAGATTCCATAGATGATACCAAAGTTAGCCGTTTTGGCTTTACGACGCATATCTTTGCTTACCTCTCCCATAGGTACCTTATAAATTTTAGCTGCTGTTGCGGCATGTACATCATAGTCATGATTGAACGCATCTATCATATTAATATCTCTACTGAGGTGAGCCATGATTCGAAGCTCTATTTGTGAGTAGTCGGCAGAGAAGAATTCACACCCTGGATCTGGTATGAAACATTTACGAATTTCTTTGCCATCATCATCTCGTACAGGGATATTTTGGAGGTTAGGATTACTGCTACTTAATCTTCCTGTAGATGTTACTGCTTGGTTGAAAGAAGTATGTATTCTCCCTGTACGAGGATTTATTAATTCAGGCAAAGCATCGATATAAGTGCTAAGCAATTTTTTCAGACCTCTATAATCAAGGATTTTGCTAACAATGGGATGCTTATGGCGAAGGCTTTCCAACACCTCTTCAGAAGTGACATATTGACCAGTCTTGGTCTTTTTAGGCTTCTCAACAAGTTTAAGGTCTTTGAATAGAATATCACCTACCTGTTTGGGCGAACTAATATTGAATTGTTGACTTGCCAACTGGTATATCTCTTGTTCGACTTCTACCATTCGTTGGTTATACAATACCGAAGTTTGTTTCAAGGCTTCAGTATCTAGCAATACTCCATTTGTCTCGATATTAACCAACACTGGAACTAAAGGCATTTCAATTTCATAGAACAGTTGTTCCACTTTTTCCTTCTTCAGCTCCTCCTCTAAAACATTCTTTAGTTGAAGTGTCACATCAGCATCCTCACATGCGTACCTATATATATCAATAGGGGATAGGTCTCTCATATTTTTCTGGTTCTTTCCCTTAGCTCCAATCAGTTCATCAATGTGGATAGTTTTATAGTGCAGATAAATTTCCGCAAGGTAATCCATATTATGACGCAATTCTGGTTGGAGAACATAATGAGCCAGCATGGTGTCGAATAGGGGACCTTTCACCTCAACACCATAATGGTGTAGTATAATCATGTCGTATTTGATATTCTGGCCCACTTTAATCGATACTTCATTTTCGAAAACAGGTTTGAAAGTTTGCACGATTTTTAATGCTTCTTCATAGTCAGCAGGTACAGGAACGTAATAAGCTCTATTTTTTGCATCGCTGAAGCTCATACCCACCAAATCTGCCATCATCGGCTCGGTTCCTGTGGTTTCTGTATCTAACGCAAATATTTTAGCTGACAATAATTTTTCAATTATTTCTTGTCTTTTGTCTTCAGTATCAATGAGTTGATAATCCACCTCGTCTGGATTTAATGCTTTTAGATTCGATTTTTCTACATCAATCGGGGAGTCAATCGGATTTTCTGCAAACAAATCACCTTGAATCGGCATGATTTTAGCTCCCTCATCAGTAGGCTTGGATAGAGTGGGGGTTGGGGTGGCAAATAAGGTACCCGCAAACATGTCTGGTGCTACCTCTGACTTTGAAGTCCCTAATCTCGAGAGAACTCTGTCATAAAGTGACCGAAACTCAAGTTCATCGAACAATCGTTTCAATTCTGTAAAGTTGGGCTCTTTATATTTGAGTGCTTCCTCATCCAGTTCTATTGGCACATCTGTCTTGATGGTGGCAAGGAACTTTGAAAATTTTATTTGCTCTTTGTTGGTTTCAACTTTTGTTTTAAGTGCACCTTTCAGTTGGTCGGTATTCGCCAACAGGTTTTCAATGCTTCCAAATTCGGCTATCAGTTTTTGAGCCGTCTTCTCACCTACACCAGGGCAACCGGGTATGTTGTCAGAAGCATCTCCCATTAAACCCAGCAGATCGATTATCTGCAAGGTTGAGGTAAGGCCATATTTTGTCTTTACCTCTTCCGGTCCCATGGTCTCAAATCCTCCTGTGAACTTGGGACGATACATATATACATGTTCTTTTACCAATTGACCATAGTCCTTATCTGGGGTAAGCATATATGTGTTTATCCCTTTTTCACCGGCTTTTGTTGCCAATGTGCCTATTACATCATCGGCTTCATAGCCCATTACTTCAAGTATTGGGATATTGTATGCCTTGATGATTTCTTTTATGATAGGAACTGATTTGCGAATATCTTCAGGCGTCTCTTCACGTTGTGCCTTGTAAGCAGGGTAGGCTTCGTGTCGAAATGTAGGACCTGCAGGGTCAAAAGCTATTCCAATATGTGAAGGATTTTCTTTTTTCAAAACTTCCTCCAGAGTGTTGACAAACCCCATAATGGCAGATGTATTCTGGCCTTTTGAGTTGACTCGTGGGTTTTTTATCAGTGCATAGTAGGCCCTATAGATAAGCGCATAGGCGTCTAAAAGGAATAGTTTATCGCTTGTTCTCATCGTTTTCGCTATTTTTATGCGTAAATGTATAAAATAAATACAACATTTCAACAAGAAATTACTACTTTTGTAGGAAAATAATGAATGATGAATCAAGGTTTGTTAACAGCACATAAACCCGTTGAAGCTGAAATGGAGCAGTTCATTGAGCTTTACAAGGCTTCTTTATCTTCTTCAAATGTGCTTTTGAATCAGGTTATAGAACATGTTACTCAAAAGCATGGTAAGATGATGAGGCCCCTCTTGTTGTTGTTGATTACTAAGTGTTTTGGAAAGGTTACTCCTATGGCTTATTATGCAGCTGTTTCACTTGAGTTATTGCATACTGCTACCTTGATTCATGATGATGTGGTGGATGAAAGCGATCAAAGAAGAGGACAAACCTCGGTGAATGCGGCATTTAATAATAAGGTAGCAGTTTTATCTGGTGATTTCTTCCTTGCTACAGCTCTGCAACAAGTATCTTTGACGCGTAATTTTGATATAGTCGATATTGTTGCTAAGTTAGGACAGAAATTAGCTGATGGAGAGTTGTTACAATTGTATAATATTGCTAATAATACGCTTTCCTACGACGTTTATTTCGATATTATCCGTAATAAGACTGCTATTCTTTTTTCTTCTTGTTGTCGTTCAGGCGCTATCGCTGGTGGAGCTTCAGCTGAAATAATTGAAAAGGCTGGTCAGTTTGGTGATTATATTGGTATTTGTTTTCAGATTAAGGATGATATCTTTGACTACTTTGATAACAAAGAATTGGGCAAGCCTACAGGCAACGACATGAAAGAAGGAAAACTAACTTTACCAGTACTTTATGCTTTGAATTCTACCCAAGATGCTACTTATCTTAAATTGGCTGAGAAAGTGCGTTTCTTTACTGCTACCGATGAAGAGATTCATCAGTTGATAGAGTTTACTAAAGAGAAAGGTGGTATTGAGTATTCATATAAAATAATCGATGAAATTAAAGAAAAAGCATCTGCCTTTATAGCAGATGCTCCTGATTCTGAAATCAAGCAAGCCTTGAATGCTTACCTTGATTATGTAGTAGATAGGAAACACTAAAAGAACTTCATTTCTTTTCCTACAATTTCTGACAACAATAGATTTGCTAACCTACTTGTTCCCAAGCGGAAGTACTTGTTGTCTAACCATTCCTCTCCCAATACTTCTTTTACAATTGTGTAATAGCAAACGGCATCTTGAACAGTATTGATGCCTCCAGCAGCTTTAAAGCCTTTCTTTATTCCTGTTTGCTCATAGTATTCCTTGATGGCCTGGCACATGACATAGGCTGCTTCATAAGTAGCAGAAATAGCAATCTTACCTGTTGATGTCTTAATGAAATCTCCACCAGCATACATAGAGAGTAGGGCGGCTTTTTTGATGTCTGAAGCATGTTTCAAGGCTCCTGTTTCGAGAATTACCTTGAGGGTATGATCTCTACATGTTTCTTTTAATTCATCGATTTCATCGCACATATTCTCATAATCGCCAGCTAAAAACTTTCCAACAGAAATGACGATGTCAATCTCATCGGCACCATCTTTAATGGCAAGAGCCGTTTCTACAATCTTAACTTCGGGATAAGTTTGTGACGATGGGAACCCACCAGCAACACAAGCTACGTTTACATTCTCTACTTCCAAAGTGTCTCTTACTATCTCGGCAAAACAAGGATAAACACAAATAGCGGCTACATTTTTCAGTTCTGGATACTCCTCGTCAAACTGATTTACTTTCTTGGTAAACTCCATCACATACTCATCATTGTCTGTTTCTTTTAATGTAGTTAAATCAATACAGTTAAAGAGGAATTTCTTGACTTCCAATGTATTGTTTTCTGGTAAGTGTTTCTCCAATAATGGGAATACCAAATCCTTTACTTCATTGTCATCGAGGTCAGTCCTGTATTTCTTCAACATGTAGTCATATTTGCTCTCATGCAGATGATGATGCTCATGTTCTTTTTCGTGGCAATGGCAGTGTTCATGTTCATGGTTTTGATTATGCTCCATATTCTTTAAGTTTTGGGTTATTAATATGTCTTGTATTATCTCTCATAGTTTTCTTAGCTATGCTTTGTTCAAAAGCTTCTGTTACATCTACTCCCGTCTGATTAGCAATGCAAAGTAGTACCCAGAATATATCTGCAATCTCTTCGCTGATATTATCCTTTTCCCCTGATTTAAATGATTGGTCACCATATTTTCGTGCCATAATTCTTGCCAATTCACCGACTTCTTCAGTTAGAACCGCCATATTGGTAAGTTCGCTAAAATAGCGTACACCATAGGTTTTAATCCAATAATCAACTTCTTTCTGTGCTTCTTTTATTGTCATTATTCTTTGTTTTTAGTATCTATACAAATGGTTACTGGACCGTCGTTTAATAGTTCTACTTTCATGTATGCTCCAAACTCACCAGTTCCCACTTCTTTACCCAATAATTGGCTTAAAGAACTACAAAATTGTTCATAAAGAGGAATGGATATCTCATGCCTTGCAGCTCTAATATATGATGGTCTGTTTCCTTTCTTGGTGGAAGCCATAAGTGTGAACTGACTTACAACTAATATTTCACCATTTTCGTCTAGGATAGATCTATTCATGACCCCTGCTTCATCTTCAAAAATCCTGAGGTTCACTATTTTTTTACAAAGCCAGTCGATATCTTCTTGTCCATCAGTTTCTTCAATGCCCAATAACACAAGAAATCCTTTGTCAATTTTAGATTTGCAAGTGTCATCTATAGTAACTGATGCATGTTCCACTTTTTGTATAACCGTTCTCATATTTGTTTGTCAAAATTAATCATTTTTTCTGTAATAATCGTATATTATTTTTGCTTTCGCTTTGCCCACAATAGCTTCTAATTGTTTCAATGTGGCTTCTTTTACTCTTTTGGTACTCTTTAATTCTTTTATTAATGCAGATTTGGTTTTCTCTCCAACACCTTTTATCCCATCTAACTCACTGTATGTTTGTCTTTTGCTTCTCTTGTCTCTGTGAAAGCCGACCGCAAATCTATGTACTTCATCCTGTATATTAGTGAGTAGTTTGAATAAAGAGGACGTCTGCTTGATGCCCACAGTTTGTGGTGGGAATCCATAAAGCAGTTCGCTTGTATTGTGTTTACCATCTTTAGTGAGGCCTGCTATAGGAATACTTAATGCTAACGAATTAATTGTCTCTTTGATGGCATTCATCTGTCCTATTCCTCCATCAGCAATAATTAAATCGGGTAGGGGCGTTTTTTCTTCTAAAGCACGACTATATTTGCGCCATACTACTTCTTTCATCGATGCATAATCGTCTGGACCTACTACAGTTTTGATGTTGTATTTTCTGTAGTCTTTTTTGGATGCTTTCCCTTTGATGAATACTACGCAACCTGCTACAGGATCTGACCCCTGTATATTAGAATTGTCAAAACATTCAATTCTAATCGGAAGCTTCTCTAAATGAAGTAGTTGCTGTAATTCTGTTAATAATCTTGTGGCTCTTTGTTCAGGGTTCAGTTTTTCTTCTTGTTTGGTACGGTCAACCTTGTATTCCTTTACGTTCATTATGGATAAATCTAATAATTTCTTTTTATCGCCTTTTTGTGGAACTGTAAAGGTAGCATCATTCATCTCCATCTCCATTTCGAATGGAACGATAATTTCTTTTGCCTTGCTTCCAAATCTTTCCCTCATTTCGCTGATACCCAACAATAAAACATCTTCTTTGCTTTCGTCCAATCTCTTTTTATATTCAAAAGTAAAACTTTGGTTGATTGCTCCATTCTTAACGTGCATATAGTTGATATATACAGCCTTTCCATCTTCGTTTTCTTCAAAAGAAAAAACATCGATGTTATCAAGGTTGTAATTAACTACTTCTGATTTAGCATTGTAGCTCTTTAATAGTAAATAACGCTTTTTGATTAGCTCTGCCTCTTCAAATTTCAGATTTTCGGCAAATTGGTTCATCTCAGTCATTAGTTGTTGTTCTAATTTTCGCGTGTTCCCTTTCAAAATTTCACGAATTTGACTGATATTATAGTTGTATTCTTCCTTGCTTTGTTTACCTATGCATGGTCCTTCACAATTTCCAATATGGTATTCCAGACATACCTTGAATTTGCCTGCTTTGATACTTTCTTCTGTCAGATGATGATGACAACTACGGATGGGGTATAGTTTTTTGATGAGGTCTAATAATGCATACATCGTCGAAACATGGGTGTATGGACCATAATAATATGCCCCTTTGGCCGTTAGATTTCTTGTCTTAAATATCCTTGGATATTCGCTTTTCTGAACAGCAATAGATGGATATGTTTTATCGTCTTTTAAAAGTACGTTGTAACGAGGCTTGTATTTTTTGATGAGTTTGTTTTCTAGGTTCAGCGCATCTTCTTCTGTATTCACAGTAGTGTATGTAATATCTGCTATTTTGCTTACCAGCATTTTGGTTTTAAGAGAATCATGGCTTTTGGTAAAGTACGACGATACTCTTTTTTTCAGGTTCTTTGCCTTACCTACGTAGATAATTACCCCCTCGGCATTCCAATACTGGTAACTGCCAGGTTTCTCGGGAAGCCTGCTAACGATGCCCTTAAGATGTGTTAGACGATATGTGTCTTCTTCTTTCATCTATAAAACCCTTCAACCAACTTTTACACGTTTACTCCACTAAAATTGTTGTAAGATCTATGCCTTCAAACAGGTCTCGCCCATGTAACCCTTCGTCCGTAATTTCGATAATGAAATTCATGTAAATTTTCTTGGGATGAAAGAGTTCTACTAACTTATAAGCAGCCTTGGCGGTACCACCTGTAGCCAGTAGGTCGTCGTGGATAAGTACCACATCGTTTTCATCAATGGAGTCGACATGCATCTCAATGGTATCGACACCATACTCTTTTGAGAAAGATTCCTTGACGACAGTTGCAGGTAGCTTACCAGGTTTTCGTGCTAACACTATACCACAGCCAAGGCGTCCAGCTAAGGCTGATGCCATCACAAAGCCTCGACTCTCAACTCCTACAATCTTTGTTATGCCCTTATCCTTGTAAAACGCTTCCATCTCGTCGAGCATAAATTTTACACATTCTGCATTCTTGTAGAGGGTTGTTACGTCACGAAAGTTAATACCTTTTTTGGGGAAATCAGGTATTACTCTTAGGTACTTTCTTAGATCTTCTTTATTCATATCCAGTTGTTTTTAATCAGGATTAATACTATTTGTTTCACGGGGAACAATTATCGATTACTGCCTTGTGCCAATACTAAAAGCACATTAATATCGCTAGGGGAAACGCCAGGAATTCTACTTGCCTGTCCTATGGTTACTGGGTCAATTCTGGTAAGTTTCTGGCGCGCTTCGGTTGAGAGCGATTGTAATGAATTGTAGTCGAACTTGCCTTTTATCTTGATATTATCAAGTCTGCTCACTTTTTCAGCAATGAATCGTTCACGTTCTATATATCCACTATATTTGATTTGTATTTCTGCGGCTTCCAGGATTTCTTCTTTTCTTTCTAGTATGCTATCCAGCAATTCCTTGAAAGCAGGAATCTGTTCCGCTATATTTGCTATGGTTACCTGAGGGCGTATGATTAGGTCCTTCAGTTTGCAACCATGACGAAGTGGGGTAGTACCCCATTGTTCGAGAATAGCATTGATTGTTTCTGGTTTTACAGAGTACTCTTTAGTGAAATCTAATATCTTATCTATGGTATCTTTCTTGGATTTCATCAACTTATATCGATGTTGATCAGCCAAACCAATCTCATACGCTTTTGGTGTAAGACGCATATCAGCATCATCCATACGTAAGAGAATGCGATACTCTGCTCGTGAAGTAAACATACGGTAAGGCTCGTCAACGCCTTTTGTTACCAAATCGTCTATCAATACACCTATATAAGCTTCGTCTCTTCCAAGTACCATTGGCTCTCCGTCATGACAGTTGATGTGGGCATTGATACCAGCCATCAAACCTTGACCTGCAGCTTCTTCATATCCGGTGGTTCCATTAACCTGTCCGGCAAAAAACAGGTTCTTAATAATCTTTGATTCCAATGAATGTTTCAGCTGTGTTGGGTCGAAGTAATCGTACTCTATTGCATATCCTGGTCTATATATTACTATATCCCTAAATGCAGGTATTTGCTTTAAGGCTGAAATCTGCGTTTCCATAGGTAATGAAGACGAGAAACCATTTAAATATAGCTCGTTAGTAGTTTCTCCTTCAGGCTCCAAAAAAAGTTGGTGATGGTCTTTTTCTGCAAAAGTAACTATCTTTGTTTCAATACTCGGGCAATAGCGCGGGCCTATACTTTGAATCTGTCCATTATAAAGTGGAGAGTCTGCTAAACCACTACGTAAGATTTCATGCACCTCTTCATTGGTGTTTACTGTCCAGCAAGTAAGTTGTTTTAAATGTCTCGTATCTGTGTCTAGGAAAGAGAATTTGTGGAAGTCGTTTTCTCCCTCTTGAATTTCCAAATCTTCAAAGTGAACGCTTCTGCCATCAATTCTGACGGGGGTACCTGTCTTCATACGTGCAGAATGGATACCATATTGGGTTATTGATTCTGTTAATTTGTAAGAAGCTGGCTCAGCAATTCTCCCTCCAGGCACCATTTTCCTTCCTATATGCATTAATCCATTTAAGAACGTACCTGCGGTGATTATCACGCACTTACATCTAAATCTTACTCCCCAAACGGTCTTTAATCCAGCTACTTCACCATTCTCTATAATCAATTCTTCAACCGTATCTTGCCAGATATACAGATTAGGGGTGTTTTCTAGGATTTCACGCCAAGCCCAGATATACTTACCTCTATCACATTGTGCGCGAGGGCTCCACATAGCAGGGCCTTTAGAGCGATTCAAAATCCTGAACTGAATAGCTGTTTTGTCTGTAACTATGCCCATGAAACCACCCATAGCATCGATTTCGCGTACAATCTGACCTTTGGCGATGCCACCAACTGCTGGATTGCAGCTCATTTGTGCTATTTTGTTCATGTCCATTGTGATGAGGCACGTTTTTGAGCCCAGATTTGCAGCTGCTGTTGCAGCTTCACATCCAGCATGGCCTGCGCCAATCACCACTATGTCATAGTTAAACTCCATCTTTCTTGTCCTTTTATATGCAAATATAGTAAAAAATCCATTATAACATTGCCAATGCCTTGTCTTCCTCAGCCTCCATTATCTCTCTCTCACCTGGTCCTTTATCATTGATGCCACAAAGATGTAGTACGCCATGAATGATAACACGATGAAGTTCTGTATCGTATTTCGTACCCAACAATTCTGCATTGGAGTGAACAGTGTCAATACTGATGAATAAATCGCCACTGAGCCTGTTCCCTTCGCAATAGTCAAAGGTAATGATATCTGTATAGTAATCGTGTTGCAGATACCGGCGATTTACTTCCAAAATCTTCTCGTCATCACAAAAGAAATAGGAGATCTCACCAACTCTTTTGTTATAACTTAATGCTACCTTTTTAATCCAATCGCGTACCTTTGTTTGGTCAATTGCAGGCATTTCTATGTTCTCTGTCTGGAATGTAATCATAATTAGCTTTTAAAAGAAGAACAAGTAACTGATTAAGATACCTGCAATAATACCTGATAAGTCAGCTAATAAGCCACAGGTAACAGCATTGCGTGTTTTTGTAATGCCCACACTTCCAAAATATACTGCCAAAATGTAGAAGGTAGTGTCTGATGCTCCACGTACGACACAACTCATTTTGCCAACTATGGAGTCTGCTCCATATTGCTGCATCGTATCAATCATCAGGCCATTGGCGCCGCTGCCACTAAGTGATTTCATCAAGGCCGTCGGCAAAGCCCCAACGAAAGTAGTATCTACGCCAGTAAGACCTACCAAATAGCCAATGCTATCTACCAATATATCCATTGCCCCAGATGCACGGAAAACGCCAATACCTACAAGGAAAGCAACCAGATAAGGAATGATTCTTACTGCAGTATTAAAACCATCTTTTGCTCCCTCAATGAATGCATCATATACGTTGGCTTTTTTCCATATGCCCCAACTGATGAATATAATGATAATACCAAATAAAATGATGTTGGCAACCAAAGTAGAGTAAGTGCCCATCGTTTCTCGGCTTACTGTCATGAATAGCCACATCAGCAAGCTGAAAAAGACTGCGATACCACCTACCAATGAAAGGATGGCCTTGTTGAACAGATTAATGTGCTGACTGATACTCACTACAGTAATACCAACCATTGTAGAGATTGTAGTAGTAATCAAAGTGGGGATAAAGATATCTGTTGGTTGAGCAGCTCCCATTTGCGCCCTATACATCATGATACTAATGGGTATAAGAATCAAACCTGAAGTGTTGATTACTAAAAACATGATCATTGGGTTAGTGGCTGTATCTTTCTTGGGATTTAACTCTTGCAGTTGGTCCATAGCTTTAAGGCCCAATGGAGTAGCTGCATTGTCAAGTCCCAACATATTGGCACTGAGATTCATGAAGATAGAGCCTAAAGCCGGATGTCCTTTAGGTATATCAGGAAATAGTTTGCATAGCACAGGACTGAGGAATTTAGAGAGCGAATTAATCATACCGCTTTTCTCGCCAATCTTCATGATTCCCAACCAGAAAGCCAGCAATCCTGTAAGACCTATGGCAATCTCGAAAGCCGACTTTGAAGAGTCGAAAGTTGAATTAACTAATGTTGTGAATATCTCAGTATCACCAAAGAATATTGTTTTGCAGAGCGCCACAAAGAAAGCTACTACAAAAAAAGCTATCCAAATATAGTTCAGTACCATGCTATTTTATTTTTCTGCAAAAATAACAAATATTATCCAATCTGCTTACGAAACAAGAAATAATAATATTTCTCATCATCTGAACTGAATTCAGGCAAGAGTCCTTGGCCTATCTGCTCGAAACCATGACGTGGATAATACTGCCAATTACACCAACTATCTGTCCACAGATAAAGCCACTCCACGTCTTGTTGCCTGAGTTTCTCCACGAGATGCTCTAATACGAGTGCTCCATATCCTGCCTTTCTACTAAAAAAGAACGAGAGTTTGGCAGCATGAGATTGAGGTTCCATCATCTTCAGAAGTTCAGCATCAGTACGGTTTGTATAAGCACTACTGCGAAGGATGTATTTCTTAATTTCAGGAGAAAGCCTTTCAAGTTGTTTTTGCAACCACATTTCAGAATCGTTTTCTTCGCTAGGCATACAGGCGAATGCAATGGCTTGTAATCCCTCTTCATCGACTATCTTAAAAGAAAGCTGAGGAGTGTAGTAATTGCTGCGCACCAGATATTCGCTGAACACTTTTGTAAACTCTGGAGATTCCTCAAATTTCCATACTTCTGATACTTTTCTTGCTAAAGTGGTAATATCTTCAGGGTAGAATGCTTTGATTTCCATAAATTGAATTATTGAAGAATTAGCCGCATATCTTTATATTTATGTTCTTTTTCCTTAAATCCCAGTTTTGCATAGATGGGATATCCTTTCGACGTGGCACTTAACTCAATGCGCCCTAATCTGCACTTCTTTCCATACTCTATTAGAAGCTGCATCACCCTAGTACATAGTCTTTTCCCTCGATATTCTGGTAGGGTATATACGTTCAGAACCTCTCCGTATAGACCATTCTGAAGCCTTGCATTTGCTGGCATTTCTATCAGAAGCAAGTAGGCAACAGCAACGATGCGCTCATTCTCTTTTGCTACGAATGCGATAAGCTCTTTTCCTAGTTTTCGATTGAAGTAATCTTGCAGTTGTTCTTCAACGCATTGTTTCTGATGACTCGATAAGTCTCCTGTATCTTCAGTAATAAATGCCAATCTTAGGCGAACGAGTTCGCCTATATCATTCTGGTTGGCTATGTCAAAAACGAAATTCATAGTAATTTGTTATTTATCCTCCACCACTTCCAGATAAAAACTAAAGGGGCGGAAACCATCGTTGCAACTAATCATGGCGCTTCTGGGATTCTGCATCCAGCCATCGTAGAAATAGCTTTCCCCGCGTGCCAAAGCCTCCACAAACTCACGCATGGAGCCCCAAGCAGAAGGATAAAACCCCTTTGGTTGCTGTCCATTTTCTGAAATCCATTTCTGCCCTACCTGTATATCGCATGTATGCTCAATGGGATTCTCATATTTCGCCATCAGATCTTCATATACTGTTTGGCGGATTGCTGTTATCCGAACTTTATTCATAATTAAGATGTCTTTGTTTTTATCTTTATTTTATATGTCTGTAAAGATACAAATAGTTTTCTATAGCATCCACTACTTTTGTTTTTTTTATGATGATGATGTTGCACAGATGTCGTTTTTTGCATTGTACAAAATAGAATAATTATTGTTTTTGTGATACGTTTACACTATCTTTGCAAACATAATAAATAGACAAGATAATGAACGACGAATTTGATATCAGACTGCAACAGAATGCCAGCGACAAGGATTTCGAGAATGCCTTGCGCCCTTTGAGGTTTGAGGACTTCAGTGGGCAAGACAAGGTGGTTGACAATCTTCGAGTTTTTGTTCAAGCAGCTCGTATGAGAGGTGAGTCCCTCGACCATGTGTTGCTTCATGGTCCTCCTGGATTAGGTAAAACTACTTTATCAAACATCATTGCTAATGAGTTGGGTGTGGGCATTAAAATTACCTCTGGTCCTGTGTTGGATAAGCCAGGTGATTTGGCTGGTATTCTAACCAGTCTGGAGGAGAATGATGTTTTGTTCATTGACGAAATTCATCGTTTGTCTCCTGTCGTAGAAGAATTCCTTTATTCCGCAATGGAAGATTATCGCATTGATATCATGATAGACAAAGGCCCTTCGGCTAGAAGTATTCAATTGGATCTGAACAAGTTTACTTTGGTGGGTGCTACCACTCGTAGTGGATTACTAACAGCTCCTTTACGTGCTCGATTCGGGATAAACCTCCATTTGGAATACTATGACAATGCTGTGTTGCAAAAGATTATAGAACGTTCTGCGGATATTTTGGGTATTCCTATCCAAAAGAATGCTTCTGCTGAGATTGCATCTCGTAGCCGAGGCACTCCACGTATTGCCAATGCGTTGCTTAGACGCGTGCGCGATTTTGCACAAGTGAAAGGAACTGGCAGTATTGATATGGCTATTGCACGTTATGCATTAGAAGCCCTGAATATCGACAAATACGGCTTAGACGAGATTGATAATAAGATACTGCTGACGATTATTGATAAGTTCAAGGGCGGTCCAGTAGGATTGAATACCATTGCTACTGCTTTGGGTGAAGATTCTGGTACTATCGAGGAAGTTTATGAGCCTTTCCTCATTAAAGAAGGTTTCATTAAGCGTACCCCAAGAGGTAGGGAGGTGACAGAGTTGGCGTATAAGCATTTAGGCAGATTCCGGTTTTCTGAACAGGGTGACTTATTTAGTTAGGTAAGTTCAATTGTATGTTATGGCGAATCTAAAATCTTTGGCAAAAGACACTGCTATTTATGGACTTAGCAGTATTGTAGGCAGGTTTCTGAATTACTTGCTGGTGCCAGTATATACGATTGCTTTACCAGCGTCAAGTGGCGGTTATGGTGTGGTAACTAATGTCTATGCTTGGGTGGCGTTGATGATGGTGATTCTTACTTGTGGCATGGAAACGGGTTTTTTCCGATTTGCCAACAACGGTAAGGATGAGCCTATGCGCGTGTATTCTACTACTTTGCTTACCGTTGGTGGTTTCTCATTAGTTTTTCTGATTTTAGGTTTGACTTTCCTACAACCCATAGCTGGATGGTTGGGATATGCTGATCATCCATGGTATCTGGGTATGATGATGTTGGTGGTGGCGATGGATGCCTTCCAGGCAATTCCTTTTTCATTCCTTCGTTATCAGAAGAAGCCTATTCGCTTTGCCTCGTTAAAGTTGTTGTTCATTTTCTTGAATATCACCCTTAACCTTATTTATTATGTGGGGATGGATGGTCATGATGTAGGAAAGGCATTCCTCATTAACCTAATTTGTACATCATTTATCATGCTGTGCATGATTCCTGAATTGCGTGGGTTTAAGTATGTGTTTGACAAGGAGCTTAACCGACGGATGATGCACTATTGTTGGCCATTGTTGATTTTGGGAATTGCTGGTATTCTTAACCAAGTTGCCGATAAGATAATATTCCCTTATGTCTATCCAGATAAGGCACAGGGAATTGTTGAATTGGGTATTTATGGAGCGTGTGTGAAAATAGCTATGATAATGGCCATGTTAACGCAAGCTTTTCGTTATGCTTATGAACCGTTTGTATTTGGCAAGAGTCGTGACAAAGACAGTAAAGAGGTATATGCTGAAGGTATGAAATTCTTCATTATCTTCGCTCTACTTGCCTATCTGGCCGTTGTTTTTTACCTTGATATTTTTAAGTATTTAATAGGCAGAGGTTATTGGGGAGGATTGAAAGTAGTGCCTATCGTCATGATGGCAGAGGTTTTTATGGGAGTTTATTTCAACTTGTCGTTCTGGTATAAGCTCATTGATGAAACACATTGGGGAGCTTCATTTTCTATTATAGGTTGTATTACACTGGTGTTGGTCAATGTTTTTTTCATCCCGAAATATAGCTATATGGCTTGTGCTTGGGCAGGGTTCTGTGGCTATGGTGTGGCGATGTTGCTCAGCTACTCGATAGGACAAAAGAAATACCCCATTAATTACGACCTTAAATCTATTGGTACCTATGTATTGCTGGCAGCAGCCTTATATGTGGCTGCCGAATGCTTGGAGATAGAGAATTTGTGGTTGCGTCTTTTCTTCCGCACAATACTGTTGTTGATTTTCGTAGCGTATATCATCAAACGTGATTTACCTCTGAGAAATATTCCTTTTGTAAACCGTTTTATCAAATAATACTATTATGGAGAATAATCAGACTGATAAGAGTATATTTGTAGTCAAATCATTCATAGAAGAATATTTGGATGTGCGTCGTGATAAAGCTGATGAAAGCGAAGCAATTAAGTTAATACGCGAAGGTGTAGAGATGAAGGGAGCTACTATTTGGATATTGATAGCTGCTATCCTTTTGGCTTCTTTGGGCCTCAATGTCAATTCTACTGCAGTTATCATTGGTGCCATGCTGATATCTCCTATTATGGGACCTATCATGGGTGTAGGACTAGCGATCGGTTTGGGTGATTTTGATTTGATGAAGCGTTCTTTTAAGAATTACCTGGTAATAACTTTGTTCAGTGTGATTACTGCTACCTTATTCTTCCTAATTAGTCCCTCTGTTTCTGAAGGTCAGTCGGAGTTACTGGCTCGTACTTCTCCAACTATTTATGATGTTTTCATCGCATTATTTGGTGGTGCAGCAGGATTTATAGCTCTCTCTACTACTAAAAAGGGTTCAGTTATACCAGGTGTAGCTATTGCTACCGCTTTGATGCCACCATTATGTACAGCAGGGTTTGGGTTGGCTACAGGTAATTTGATTTATTTCCTTGGGGCTTTTTATCTCTATTTTATCAATTCGGTTTTCATTTGCGTTGCTACCTATTTGGGTACAAGGGTTATGCATTTCAGTCGATTGAAATATGTGGATAAAGAACGTGAGAAAAAGGTGCGTACATACATTATTTGGGTTGTAGTGCTGACGATGATTCCTGCTGTTTATCTTACTTATGGCATCTTGAATGATACTATTTATGAAGCTTCTGTCAATCGTTTTGTGAGTGAACAGCTAAGCTTTGAAAATGCGCAGGTAGTGGATAAAAAAGTGGAGAAACGCGATGGTACTAAGGAATTGCGCGTCGTGTTAGTAGGTAAAGAGGTTGCTGATAGTACTATTATTATGGCGCAACGCCGTATGGCTGACTATAATCTTGCAGATACTAAACTGGTTGTTTTACAAGGTGTGAGTGGTCAGCAAGCTGCTACTATGGATATCACATCTGTACGTGCACAGGTATTGGAAGATTTCTATAAGAATGGTGAGGTGAAGTTGCAGCAACAAGCTGTGTTAATTGATTCTCTACAAGGGATGGTTAATACTTATCTTACCTATGATGAATTAGCTCGTTCCTTGATGCCTGAGATGAAAGTCCTTTATCCTCAAGTAAAACGTTTTTCTCTTTCTAGGACTCTGGAAATGAGCATCGATTCTGCTCGTATTGACACAGTAACCTTTGCTATTGTCCAGCTTAATAAACGAATGGATGATCGTGAGAAGGCTAAAATGGTGGAATGGATGAAAGCTCGTACCAATTCTAAAGAACTGAAATTGCTGTTGGAACCATAAAAAATTATCCCCGCCAATAAGCGGGGATAATCATTTTATTTCTTCTTCTTACTTTTTTTAACCCATCCGTCTTCATTAAAGTCTGGAGTTTCTCCTTTCAGATTGCTGTCTTGCATGAAGAACTGCATCCAGTCATCTTTTCGACCACGAGGTTTAGTATAACCACGTTCTTCCCGACTTGGCTTGTTTTTCGCTGCTTTTTTTGCAGCCTTTATTTCTTGCAGTTGCTTAACAACCTCTCTATCTTTTTCTTTGGCTGATCGTTTGTTTTCACGAGCAGACTTTTCCGTCTTTCTTTCCCTTCCTCGTCTATCTGTCTTCTGGGATCTCTCTTCTCCTTCGCCAGGGTTAGAAAATTCAACGATAATACTTCTGTTCTTATAGTTCTGCCCATTCAGGAACCTAACCACGCGGTCTGCATCTTCTTCCCTTACCTCAAAGAAAGAGTAATTCTGCATCACATCGATACGACCAATCTCCACTTTTCCATGTATATGTTCGTTAACAAGACTCATTAATGCCTTTGGATTCAGACGATCGGTACGTCCTAAGTTGATGAATAGACGGCTGAAACCCTCCTCGGCTATGCGTCCACGTTCACGCCTGCCACCTTTACTTTCTTTCTCTTTCCTACGTTCATGTCCATTGTCTATTTCAATTTCAGGACGATTGCGATAGTAATCCAAGAAACGATTAAAAGCGATTGAAACAACTCTCTTCAGTACATCCTCCTTGTTCAGCCAGTCAAGCTTACGATATACCTCTGGCATAAACTCGTTAATTTCCTCCTCGTTCACCTGCACTTTTTCCAGGTTATCGATAGACTTCATCAACTGCTTTTTGCAAATCTGCTGACGAGTCGGCATTTCACCAGGTTGGAATTCATGTCCAATCACCTTCTCAATATTGCGCATCTTGCCCTTCTCACGTAGGTTAATGATGGCGATAGAGGTCCCCGTTTTGCCGGCACGACCTGTACGACCACTACGGTGTGTATAGTACTCGATATCATCAGGCAATCCATAGTTGATAACATGTGTCAAGTCATCAACGTCCAAACCACGAGCTGCTACATCAGTAGCCACCAACAATTGCAAGTGACGTAAACGGAATTTCTGCATTACCAAGTCGCGTGCGGCCTGTGACAACTCACCATGTAGGCTATCGGCATCATAACCATCCTGCATCAGTTTGTCTGCTATCTCTTGTGTCTCTACACGAGTACGGCAGAAAATGATGGCATAAATATTTGGATGATAATCCACGATTCGTTTAAGTGTTTCATATTTATCTTTCGCATGCACGCAATAATACACATGGTTTACATTGTGAGTGCTTTCGTTCTTGCGACCTATAGTTATTTCCTTCGCATCATTCAAGTAGTTCTTTGCTATCTTTTCTATCTCCTTATTCATCGTAGCTGAGAACATCAGCGTGTTACGCGTTTCGGGCACAGCTTCAAGTATGGCATTTAAGTCCTCAGAGAAGCCCATGTCGAGCATTTCGTCAGCCTCATCCATCACTACTTTCTTGATGTTTGCTAAGGAAACTTTATCTCGACGCATCAGATCGAGCAATCGTCCTGGAGTAGCTACAACGACATGAACTCCCTGTTTCAAAGCACGTATCTGGCTTTCAATAGATGAACCACCATATACAGGTAGTACATGGACACCTTCCACATACTTGGAATAATCTTTCAAATCGCCGGCGATTTGCAAACACAACTCACGGGTAGGACAAAGAATCAATGACTGGGGAACTCTCTGGTCCACGTCCAGTTTTTGTATAATTGGCAGACCAAATGCTGCTGTCTTTCCTGTACCCGTCTGTGCCAACGCCACAACATCGGCGTCACCGCTCAGCAAATAAGGGATTACTTCCTCCTGTACAGGCATAGGGTTAACGAACCCTAGTTCATAAATGGCGCGGCAAATATCTGCCGAAACACCTAATTCCTCGAAAGTTTTCATTAAATTTCTATCAATCTTGATTTTAGGGCTGCAAAATTACAAGTTTTTAATCAAATAATACACTTGGCCATCCATAAAGTTTGTTAAGAGAGCATTTCTCTCTATTAACGAACAACTATCATATATCTGTTTCTACTAATAGCAAAACAACCCGTTTTGGTATACTTAAGAATTGCTTTACGACCAATAGTAAGCATCTTAACGAATCCAAAGCAAGTTGTTTTGATAGTACAATTTACCTGTTTTTGCTGTACGAAGCAGCCCTTGACATTATTATCTGCTCATATAAAAACTTGTTGTAATTATTTTGTTATTGCTATGCAATAATACTTATCTTCCTACCTAATAAGTTCCTCTTTCTTGAAGTCGAATGCAGCCTTTAGTACAGTAGGTTCTTTCCAGTCCATTGGTACCTTGTCGTTGGTGATATAATAAATGGTAGCTTTTCCGCCAAATTTGACTCTTCCATATATTTTATTATTACCATCATCGCCATCAAATATCATATTCATATAGCAATTGTAAGGGAAACTCTTAGTGAGTGTGGTCACCTTGAAGCAATCTTCTACTTTCATGCCTTCATTGCCTGCAGCGCGGGTGATAGCCTTAGTTTCTGCCTCCATATTTTTAGACTCCATTTCCATCAAGTCTTCCAACCACTGACTAAACATTATGTTCAATTCAAGGGTTTCATAGTCAACGCTTTCTTCTGGTTCCACATCATAATCGTCTTCCTCATAATTGGTTGTCCCCATAAAGTCAAAGAAACCATCTTCGTTATGCTGGCAAAGTTGTTCTTATTCACAATGCTGCCATCATCATTACCATATATATAATGATAATCTGATGCGTCGAAGGCATAGAAACGGGCACCATCGAGCATGTAAGAAGGGCAATCCTCTGATAAGGTATGATCTTTGAACCATTGTTCTATCTCGGCTTTTACTGGGTTGAGTAAAACAATCTCTGCTCCTTCCCAATATAATGCTTCTGTATCTTCCTAGCCCAAGTCATTGATGCTGTTTATCACAGCTACCTTTGCCTCTGACAGGTTGGTGGTCTGGTTGGGCATCATTTTATTGACAACTTCTACCTGTTTGGGTGTCAACTTCGCTGCAATAAACACCTTGCCATTATATTTGATATCGTAGATAAAATCTTATATACCTTCCGCCCAATAGCTGCCAGGCTCAGTAGCACCCTGCTCTTCTTCCTGAGCAGGGATATCATTACCATTGTCATGACATGAAATCAATATGAAACTGCAGGATGTTATGACGGCCAACATTTATATAAGCTTTTTTCCCATATGTTTATTTTTCAAGGTCTATACTTTCTTTCGTTACGTTAAAGTATAATTTTGTCTCGAAAGTATTGAAGTCTGCTTTGTCAGCTGCCATCTCCTTGATATACATTCCTGTCTTCTTACATCCATCTTTAGCTTCTCTTTCTTTAACCTGCGTCCCCTTTGAATTGTAGGCTTTGATAGATACTTCCACACTATATTGCATATCGAATTCTTCATCATCACCAACGCCTGATAGGTCGGCTTTAGGAGTAAAAGTTATACGCATACCACTTTTACTAGGAATGGTCGAAAATTTAGCTGTTGTTGTGAAGTTATCACCACTGGCAGTATAGGCCTTGGTTTCCAGTTTTCCTTCATTATAATACTCTATTTTCATATCAACAGCCTTGTCCAAAGAATTTTTGATACCGTCGGAGAGCATGAGTTTATAGGTTGCTTCTGCTTTTACAATAGTATTGTCAACAACTGGAGTTATGTCGCCAGATCCTCCTGGTTCATCCGATTTACTACAAGACATAAATACTGCTGTCATCATACCGCAAAAACAAATGGCGGTAAACATCTTTACAAAATTCTTCATAATTTTTACTAAATTAGTGTTATTGATTAATTGATATATATTCTTACTTACATTTGATGTCCATAAACTTCCAAATACCACCTGGCTCAACGAAGTCAAATTCGGTTGCTTCAACTGGAAGAGGTTCGAATATAAGGGCAAAACGGAGTTTCTGGTAAGTAAACGGGATAATGGTACGAGTAGGTGAAGTCGTAATGTTCTGTACCTCTGTCAGCTCTAGTTTGTCGCCCTCGTTACCTTTGATATAACATCTAGGCACCACATTCACCAGATAATTCATACTCTTTGCTTCTGTTTCAAATTCCAGTCGTGTCTCTTGATCGGAGCAGCACACACGAATGAGTTTTGTAGCAGTAGAGGCCTTTTTTTTAGTCTTGGCAATAGGATTGACCTTCATATACCTATAAGCGGAATAGTCATCTAATGTTACGATGTGATTGTTTAAGATGCTGGGGCCATCTTCTTCGCGACCTGCTTTTTCGTATAGAGAGGTGATTTTCTTTGAGATAACCTTCTGATCGGTATAACCATATTGGCAGTTGAGAGTAGCAGCCTCTTCGTATTTTTGCAAGGCTTCTTCATACATTTCTGCATCTTCATATTCCTTGGCAGTTTCGTATGCCTCATTAAAAATGGGTTGATTTTGGGCTTTCTGCTCCGCTTCAAGTTTTGCCATCTTTTGACGTTCTATAGAACCCAACACAGCATTTAGGCCTGTAAGGCCATCTCTAACTATGCGGTCTGTCTGGGTATATTGAGCATGTACTGATAGGGTAGCCAGAACGCACAATAATAAAATTAATCTTCTTTTCATAATAGTTTTATTTGATTTCTTTATTGCAAAAATACTGTATTTTTTTTTTACAACAAAATTTTGTATAGTTGCTTTTCTTAATGTTGCGATGAAATACTAATTATGCGATAAGATGACGATTTCTTTTCTTTGATAAGATGATCGTAGGGATAATATTTGGGATTTTATTGTTTTTTTTGCTACTTTCGCAAAATAATGAAAGCATAGAGATAATGGAACAGAATAACGTGGATCATATGCAACCAGATGGACGCAGAATTGACAAGTTGGAGGGTGGACTTATTCCACCTAGGTGGTTAGTAGAGGTATTGTTTGTTTTGATGGTACTGGCAGCAATTTGTTGTTGGACATCTATCATGAGTTGGTTGCAAGCCCATGCATCATTTGGTTATGCTTTGATACAGACCGTAAGCATGACTGCTTTCTATGTATTAGTAATGGCTGGCATGAAATCATTGAAACGACCGTTTACAGTTTTGTGGATAATTGTTATTGTGCTTAATTTGATGGGACTTTTCGTTATGGGCTTGTCTACGGTTCCAGATATTATCGATATTGGTCTGGCCTTATGTTTACCTATAGCCTACCTACCTTTGGGTTTGGGCATTTTTTTTGTGTATAGAGGGCGGTTGCAAACAATGGGGCTAGTGATGGTAGTACGTATTTTAGGCGTTACATTGTTGCCTGTAATTTATTATCTATTTATCTCACAATTCCCATTAGCAATACTGGACGTGATGGTGATCCTGTTGGAAATATCCTACGCTTGGAGTTTAAGGCGTTTATTCGTCTGAAAGACTATTGCTCTTAGGCTTACGTCCTCGTTTTTTAGGTAGGTACTTCAATTCTTGCTGGGTATCATTTACGTTCTGTGTAAATTTGGGATTGTTGTTCTGCCTAAATTGTGATGGGGTAATACCTAAACGTTTCTTCACTTCCACTTGGAAAGTACGGGTTGACATAAAGCCAGCCTCCTTGCTTACTGCTTCTATTGTCCAGTTGGGTTTTTCTTGCAGTAACTTGCATCCCAAGAGGAATCGCTTTTCGGTGAGGTAGTCATTGATGCCATTGTATTTATCTTGTTTTTTTATGAGTTGTATCAGTCGTTTCTGCGTTAAATTCAGCTGTTGTGCAATCTGTTTGAGTGAGAGGTTCGGGTCTTTGTAGAGTAAAGAGTAGTCTAAACGCTTGTTGACCCATTCCATCAGTTCGTCATCATTCATCTCAGCCGTATTGTTGATATCTTGGCGCAGGTGGAAAGCCTTTTCTTCTAACATGATGGTTTCGTCCTTAGTTACTAACTTTTTCTTCAAGGCTTCCAATGCTTCTTGCTGTTCTTTCGTCTGTTGCTGTAAAAAAGATAGAACCTCATCTTGTGTCTTTTTTTGTTCCAACTGTTCTTCTTGTGTTTTCTTTTGATTCTCTATGATACTCATTAGGCGAGAATTGTCCTTCAACAATCCTTTGGATATACCATAAATATAATGTATGCTAGTGATAAATGCTATCACTATACACATGATGATTCCCAAAATTACCCAACTGGTATTATCCATTCCTTGCATCTATTAAAAGATTTATAGCGCAAAGATAAGCCTTCTGCGATAAAAATAGTTTTTTTGTCCATAAATTATCTTTTTTTTGTTGCGTTGATAATCCAATAATGCGATGAAACGTAAAATAGGTAGTATTTGCACTTGGAAATAAATAGCTTTTGCTTTATCTTTGTGTTACTAATATAACCTTAAAAATATAATTGCGATGAAAAAGACATTGCTTTGGATGGCTGCATTTGCACTGACATCCGTTTGTACACTGGCTCAGAATTGGAAGCCAGCAGGAGATAAAATCAAGACTACGTGGGCAGAACAGTTGACTCCTGAAAATGTGTGGGCTGAATATCCTCGCCCAATTATGGAAAGGACCGATTGGAAGAACCTAAATGGTTTATGGAACTATGCCATTAAGGAGAAAGGTGAAGCTACCCCAAAGAGTTGGGATGGTCAGATTTTGGTACCTTTTGCCGTTGAGTCATCCCTTTCAGGCGTTGGCAAACGTGTGAAAGAAACTGAAGAATTGTGGTATCAGCGTACTTTTGATGTGCCTAAGAATTGGGCAGGAAAACGTGTATTATTGCATTTCGGAGCCGTTGATTGGAAGACCGATGTGTGGGTAAATGGTATGAGTGTTGGCTCTCATACTGGTGGTTATGTTCCTTTTTATTTGGATATTACCGATGCCCTTATTGCTCGTGGCACCAATCAGTTGATAGTACGTGTATGGGATCCAACCGACAAGGGATATCAGCCACGTGGTAAGCAGGTGAATAACCCCAGTGGCATATGGTACACTCCTGTAACTGGTATTTGGCAGACGGTATGGCTGGAGCCTGTAGCAGAGGCCCACATTGCCAACCTGAAGACTACCCCTGACATTGACAATCATCAGTTGCAAATAGAGTTACAGACAGAAGGCCTTGTTGGCAAGGGTTATCAAGCTAAGGTTAGCGTTTATGACGGACAGAAACTTGTGGCGGAAGGTGGTAGTGTAAATAGTCTTCCCGTTCAAGTACAGATGCCAGCTGATGCCAAGTTATGGACTCCAGATGCTCCTTTTTTATATACAGTAAAGGTAAGTTTGCTGAAAAATGGCGTGGAGGTAGATAAAGTGGATAGCTATGCCGCCATGCGTAAGCTCTCAACGGGGAAGGACAAGAACGGCATTATGCGTCTACAACTTAATAACAAACCTATCTTTATGTATGGTCCATTGGATCAGGGTTGGTGGCCTGATGGTCTTTATACTGCTCCTTCTGACGAGGCACTGAAATATGACATTCAGAAGACCAAGGATTTTGGCTATAACATGATTCGCAAGCACATTAAGGTAGAGCCAGCTCGCTGGTACACCTATTGTGACCAGTTGGGTATTTTGGTTTGGCAGGATATGCCAAGTGGCGACAGGAATCCTCGTTGGCAGAACAAGGAATACTTTACTGATACAGAACTGCATCGTAGTGCAGAAAGCGAGGCTAACTATCGCAAGGAATGGAAGGAAATCATGGATGCTCTTTACAGCAATCCTTGTATTGCAGTTTGGGTGCCATTCAACGAGGCTTGGGGACAGTTCAAGACGCAGGAGATTGTGGAATGGACCAAGCAGTATGACCCATCGCGTCTAGTAAACCCTGCCAGTGGTGGCAATCATTATCCTGTAGGTGATATTCTAGACCTGCATAACTATCCACAACCAGATATGTATCTCTATGATGGCTCTCGTGTAAATGTATTGGGTGAGTATGGTGGTATCGGACGTGTTATCAAAGAAAACATTTGGGAACCTGATCGTAACTGGGGTTATGTGCAGTTTAATACTGAGAAAGAAGTGACTGATGAGTATCTTAAATATGCTCAGATGCTGAAGGACTATATCCCTAAGGGTTTCTCAGCCGCAGTTTATACCCAGACTACTGATGTGGAAATTGAGGTGAATGGTCTGATGACTTACGATCGTAAGGTAATCAAGCTCGATGAGGTTCAGCTCAGACGTATGAATTTTAGCATTAGTCATGCATTGGACAACGATTAATAACTCTTATTTATGAAAAAAGCATTAATTGTGACTATGTCGCTCTGCTTAGCGTTTGGCGCATATGCACAAAAAGAAATCAAACTTGCCTCTCCTAATGGAAGGGTAACAACAAAAATTGAACTTGGACAACAACTTACCTATTCTATTTCATTCGATGGTGAGGAGGTAATGGATGATTCTCCTATTGGTGTTACTTTGACTACAGGTGAGGTTTGGGGACAGAATCCTAAGTTGAAATCACAGAAAAGGCAGAAGGTAAATCAGATGGTACCATCTCCTATGTATCGTGCCAAAGAATTGAGAGATAACTTTAATGCGTTGACCCTCTCTTTCAAAGGCGACTATGCAGTAGAGTTTCGTGCTTACGATGATGGTATTGCCTATCGTCTCTCTACTACTCGTAAGACACCTTTTATCATCGAAAAAGACAACACGGCTTTCAAGTTTGATGACGATGATAATGTGATTGCCTCCTACGTTCGTGAGGATTATAAAGATGGTGATTTTACAGCCCAGTTTGGCTCTTCGTTTGAGAACCTCTATAGTGAGTACAAGGTAAAGGATATGAAGAAAGACCGTCTGACTTTCCTGCCTGTAATGGTAAAGACGGATGATGGCGTTGTTTGTATCACAGAAACTAACTTGGATAGCTATCCTGGCCTCTACCTCTTGGGTACAGGCACTGATAAGATGCAGGGCATCAATGCTCCTTATCCTAAGACTATGAAACAGGGTGGACACAATATGTTGCAAGAGCGTGTAAGCGAGGGTGAGAATTTTATCGCCAAAGTTGCTGGTCCACGTACTTTCCCTTGGCGAATTGCGGTAGTGGCTAAAGAAGATAAAGACATTGCTGCCAGTACGTTGGGTTACCTTTTAGGTGAGCCTTCTCGTGTGACCGACTATAGTTGGATAAAGCCTGGCAAGGTGGCTTGGGATTGGTGGAACGATTGGAATATCTCTGGCGTTGACTTCCGTGCGGGCATCAATACAGAAACCTATAAGTATTACATCGATTTTGCTTCCCTGAAGGGTATTGAGTATGTGATTCTGGATGAAGGTTGGGCAGTAAATCTAAAGGCTGACTTGCTGCAGGTTATTCCTGAAATTAACCTTAATGAAATTGTGGATTATGGTAAGGAGAAAGGTGTTGGCATCATTCTTTGGGCTGGTTATTATGCATTTAACCGTGATATGGAGAATGTGTGCAAGCACTACTCAGACATGGGTGTGAAGGGTTTCAAAATCGACTTTATGGATCGTGATGACCAATTGATGACTGATTTTATGTATCGAGCAGCTGCTACTTGCGCCAAGTATCATTTGTTGGCCGATTTCCACGGAACCTACAAACCTTCTGGCTTGAACCGTACTTATCCAAATGTAGTGAATTTTGAAGGTGTGCATGGCTTGGAGCAGATGAAGTGGGAATCTGGTACTGATCAGCTGAAGTATGATGTAACCATTCCTTATATCCGTCAGTTGGCAGGTCCTATGGATTATACCCAAGGTGCTATGCTCAATGGTGGTATAAGGAACTACCGTCCTTCAAATTCAGAGCCAATGAGTCAGGGTACTCGTTGCCACCAATTAGGTCTGTATGTGGTATTGGATTCTCCACTTAACATGCTGTGTGACTCGCCTACAAATTACCTAAAGGAGCCTGAATGTACCGATTTCATCGCAAAAATTCCTACCGTATGGGATGAAACTCGTATTCTGGATGGCAAAGTCGGTGAGTATATCGTGACAGCTCGCCGTAGTGGTAACACTTGGTATGTTGGTGGTATTACCAATCGTGAGGCAAGAGATCTTACCGTAGATTTATCTTTTCTTAATGGCAAGCAGATGCTACTTTTCAAGGATGGTGTCAATGCCGATCGTAAAGGTGCTGATTTCAAGTTGACCAACGAAACTGTCGGCAATAGGTTGCAGATTCACCTTGCTCCAGGTGGCGGTTTTGCTGCAAAGATTCAGTAATCTTATTTATCTGTATAGGAAAAGGGTGTACTAAGGTGCACCTTTTTTCATTTATTACTCTTTTTCTTATTGCAGATATTGCTACAACGAATACTAGAACTTTCTATCTATCGAGGGAAAGCATCCTATCACTTGTCGCAATATCTCCCATGGGTCATCGCAGTATCTGTTATGGGGGTATAGGAGATACTGCGATGAGTGATAACGGATACCGCGTCGGGTGATAGGAGATACTGCGACAACCCATAGAAGGCATTCCTTTCAAAAGACAACTCTTTTTGAAGAAAAGGAGCTATAAACAATGATTCAATACTATTCAGAAAATAGAGAGCAGGATGCCTATAAGGATGATGTATCTGATGGCTTTTCCTAAGGTCATGGCAGTGATGGTAACTGGTAGGTTGCTTCGCATCAATCCCAAGGCTACAGCTATGGGGCCTCCGATGAAAGGCAAGAAGGCAAAGAAAGCCATCCAGGCACCTTTGCCTTGTAGAATTTTTTGCGCCTTCAGTACATGCTTTTCCTTGATATGAAAATACTTCTCTATCCACTCCATCTTGCCTAAACTACCTAACCAATAACAAGTCATACCACCCATTGTATTGCCAATGGTGGCAGCTATTAGGATGCCGATAGGACTCAGACCCAAAGACAATAGGCCGGTTAGTACCAACTCAGAACTGAATGGGATGAGGCTACCGGCAAGAAAGGCAGTAATCAACATGCCTATATAACCCCAGTCTGTCATGAGTTGAACAAAAGCATCCATATTTTAGAAAAGAAGGTTAATGATGAATATTGGTATCGTGAAGAGTAGAATACTGATAAAGAAAATATTCGACCACTTGCTGTTGGTAAGAGTAGAGAAATGTCCATACAGTAGTCCGATACCAATCAGTATCAAAGGCATTAGATGCAAAGTAATGGATAAGCAGCTGAAAGCTACCAAAAACAGTATAGAAACAGCAACAATTAGGTGTTGTAGATAACTGCGTGTCTGCACTTTCTCATCCATAGAATATAGGATAGAATGGGTAGCACTCACTACAAAAATGATAAATAAAAAAAGTAGCATGACAACAATTGGCAATTGGAGGTTTTCTAAAGAAATGCCTTCAATTTTTGTTACTTCTACAATTTTATCTATAAATCCTATACCTTGGTTGTTCAAATAATCATAAACAGCAAACCCTCCTATAGGAATTGACCATCCAAAGATAGAAGCAACGAAACTTCTGAAATTTAATGACCTGAATACGTAGCAGCTATACCACATAAATGGGACGAGCCAAACAATCTTAGGAACCAAAACACATCCTAAGCCCCAGAAGATGAAGGCATGGAATAAAATACCAGCCGACCAATCTTTTTGAAAGCTGCTAAACAAAAAGAAGATGCTTATCAGGCAACAAGTTGCCATGATATTGCCCACATAAAGCGTATGGATGGCAGAGTAGATGGATGTTAGAATCAAAAAGATGACAGTTTGGAAAGACGCCCTCAAGCGGATGATGGAGAATGATTTGTTGAGGACTATCAGCAAATATCCAATAAGGGCATACAAAACATATGCCCCTATCGTTTCCTCTAAGTTAGCTACAGGGCGTACTAAATAACAAACAACCCAAATGACAACAGATGAGATAATGGCTGTTGTCAACGTCAGCTGATTGGTAACTATCTCTTTTTGAAATTTCTTAGCCAAGATCTTTGCCTATGTCTCGTCTGTTATATTTTTTCTCGAAATCAATCATGCTAGCGGCGAAGTAGCTTTGCTTCAAGGCATCCTCACGGGTTTCTCCATATGAGCAAACGGCAATAACACGCCCACCGGCAGTAACAGTCTTCCCATCCTTCATGGCAGTACCTGCATGGAATAAAATACTTCCTGTTTCAGCAGCAGTTTCCAATCCTGTTATCTCAAAGCCTTTCTGGTATTTCTCAGGATAGCCACCACTAACCAGCATTACACAAGCAGCACAACGAGGATCATGTTCTAAAGTATATTGGTCAAGGTTACCGGCTTCAACCCCTTCAAACAGTTCCACGAGATCGCTCTTGGTGCGCAACATCACACTTTCCGTTTCAGGATCACCCATACGGCAATTATATTCAATCACGTAAGGATTGTCTTTCACATTGATAAGTCCTAAGAAGATAAAGCCTTTATAAAGAATGTTTTCTTCGCGCAAACCATTCACGGTTGGTTCGATGATACGAGTACGTACCTTTTCCATGAACAATTCATCAGCAAATGGAACAGGGGTAACACTACCCATACCACCTGTGTTCAGGCCCTTGTCACCTTCACCAATACGCTTGTAATCTTTAGCTACAGGTAACACTTTATAATGTTCACCATCTGTCAAGACAAACACTGAACACTCGATACCGCTTAAAAATTCTTCAATCAATACGGTAGAACTGGCATCACCAAACATGCCACCCAACATTTCTTTCAGTTCTTTTTTGGCTTCCTCAAGAGTAGGTAGTATTAAAACGCCCTTTCCTGCACAAAGGCCATCGGCTTTCAGTACGTAGGGAGCCTCCAATTGCTCTAAGAAAAGTAAACCTTCCTCCAAGTTGGCAGAGGTAACGCTCAAGTAGCGAGCGGTAGGGATGTTATGACGCATCATAAAGCTCTTAGCGAATTCCTTGCTTCCTTCTAGTTGGGCACCTGCTTTTGTAGGACCAATAACGGCGATATGGGTTGTTTCTGCATCGCCTTTTAGATAGTCGTAGATGCCTTCTACCAATGGATCTTCAGGACCCACCACTACCATATCAATGGCATTTTTCAGCACAAACTCTCGAATGGCAGGAAAATCGGTGGCTTTCATCGCTACATTTTCCCCAACAAGGGTAGTTCCTGCGTTGCCAGGAGCGATAAACAACTTCTCAACTTTCTTGCTTTGGGCTATCTTCCATGCTAGAGCATGTTCACGTCCACCAGATCCTAACAATAATATCTTCATTTTATAGAATTTTAGAGGTTATCTTCAAAATATTGAGTCATCTTTTCATATAGATGTACGGCATCCTTGCCTGATACACCATGCTGATGTCCAGGATAGAGGAAAAGGTCGGGTTGTACTTTGGCATCTACACAAGCCTTGATAAAGCCCAACGTGTGCTGAGGTACGCAAGTACCATCTTGGTAGCCATGCACCATCAACAGATGTCCGTTCAAGTTGCCTGCCAGACTCCGCAGATTGGTTTCTGCATAACCCTCTGGGTTAGTCTGCGGGGTATCCATATAGCGCTCACCATACATCACCTCATACCATTGCCAGTCGATGACTGGTCCACCTGCCACACCTACTTGGTAAACATCATTCATGCGCAGCATCATGCTGGTGGTCATGTGTCCACCAAAGCTCCATCCATGCACGCCCATACGATGTTTGTCAACATAGGGCAAACTCATCAAGAATTCAGCACCCTTGCGCTGATCCTTGGTTTCTTCTACACCTAAATGACGGAAAGTAGCCTGTTCAAATACAAGTCCACGGTTCTCACTACCTCGGTTGTCCAAACAAAACATCACATAACCTTTGCTGGCCATATAGACTTCCCAAGCACGAGCGCCATAACGCATAGTGGATGAGATGTTTTGTGCATGAGGACCGCCATAGACATACGTTACAGCTGGATATTTCTTGCTGGCATCAAAGTTTACTGGTTTGATGATGCGATAATAGAGGTCGGTCACTCCGTCTGCAGCTTTGATGGTACCCGTTTCTATTTGTGGCAAAGCAAAGTCCTTCAAAGGATCTTCAGCTGTCAATAGGTTGATGGCTTTTGCTTTGCCCTTGCCTGTAGTATCATACACGTCTATTTTGCGGGCAATGGAAGGAGTAGCATAATTGTCAATTAGATAGGTACCAGATGCAGATACTTGTGCTCTGTGAACGCCTTCACCGTCATTCAAAGTGGTTTTCACTCCCGTTTTGACATTCACCTTGTAAATATTGGTCTGCAAAGGGGATACTTCTGTAGAAGAGTAGATGATTTCCTTCTTTGCCACATTGAATCCCAAGATTCCCTGCACTAACCAATTACCTTTTGTCAACTGGGTTGTCTTGAAAGATTCTATATAGGTAGAGCCAGCCACATTATGTTTTTCAGGATAAACACTTGTCTGTGTATCCATCAAATAAAGATGATTGAAGCCATCGCGTTCACTCTGATATATGAACTTGCTTGAATCCCAAGGCAAGAACACGATTGGGTTCTCTGGTTCCACATACTTAGGATGTTCCTCCTCATAGAACACACCCATCAACTTACCTGTCTGTGCATCATACTGGCACAATTTGGCATGATTCTGGTCACGGTTTAGCTCAACCAGCCAGATGCTCTTTTCATCGGGTGTCCAACTGATATTAGTAAAATAGCGATCTGTGGGGTTGCCAGCATCCAAATAGATGGTTTTACCTGAATTTACATTATAAACGCCAACAGTAACCTTATGGGAAGTCATACCGGCCATTGGGTAGCGAATAGGAGTAAGTTCGGCTATACGGGCATCGATATCTACCAAAGGAAATTCGGTTACCATACTTTCATCCATACGGTAAAAAGCTAGTAAATTGCCCTTTGGACTCCAGAAGGTACCCTTGTTGATGCCAAACTCATTACGATGCACACTTTGACCTACCAAAATACCTTCTGGCTCGTCAGTTAGTTGTTTGCCATTTACAAAGAGGTTGTTTTTGATGGTGTATGCTAAATAGCCGCTTTCACTGTTAAAATCGGCATTAGCTGCTCCTCTTGGCATCTCCTGTTTTACCACAATAGCTTCGTTCTTCCAATCCAACACATAAAAAGCTGTACGGGTGGGTATAAGCATCTGAGTCTTGCCAGGCCATAACAACTGAACATTCTGCAAAGTAGGCACGTTGGCATCTATATTGTTTTTCTTCAATAAAGCCGAAACTTGTTCGATAGTCAGCAATTCGGCCTCTTTGCCGTTCTTTAGGTCAACGGTCACTATTCTGTCAATGTCAGGCTTTACCAATACGTCACCCCACCATTGCAAACCATAGATGTTTTCCGCAAAGCGATATGTCTCACCTCCTGGAAGCAAATCATCCAGGGTTAACGTTTTCAGTTCTTGAGCCATAAGATTACCCATTGTTAAAGCTGCTATAATAAGCAGAGCCATTCTTTTTAATGCTTTATGTATCATCTTATTCGTTTTTTTTCGCTTTCATTTCACGTTTTTTGCGTTCTGGATAAGACTCTTTCCGAGGCTTCCCCGTCCCTTTTTTATCAAAAGATTTCTTCTCGCTATCTTGTTTGCGGAAAGGTCTGTCTCCATCCTTACGGAACGACTTCCTCTCGTCGTCTTTACGGAAGGGCTTTTTGTCTCCATACGACTTTTTCTCCCCAAACTTTTTTCTCTCACTGTCTTTTCGGAAAGATTTTTCCCCCTCTTTTCGGAAATTTTTCTCTCGTTTTTCTTTCAGTTCAGGATGAAGTCTTTCTTCTTCCAATCGTTTTTTCTTAGCTTCTGCCTTTTCGTAGCGTTCCAACTCCGCCAAACGATGTTCCTCGGGAGAAAGCCATTTGGTATGACTGACACGTTTCTTAGGTTTTTCTTCTGTTGATTTCTCTTTGTTCTTAGACAATCCTTCGCCTGTTTCTCGGAATTGAATATACTTGCCTTCAAAGATTTCATACTCACGGAAAGAACATTCCAAATCACCATTCAGCACAGGAATCTTGAGAGTAGGTTTCAATCCTATTTGGTCGAAACACTCATCACGATAACTCAATATCCATGCCTGTCCACCTACAAACGCATGTTTTAGTCTTTCGCCAATGGTAGTATATAGTTCCAAAATATTGTCTGATGAAATTCTCTCTCCATAAGGTGGGTTGGTAATCATCACTGATTTCTCTTCAGGTTGTACGAAATCCTTGATATCCCTCATCTCAACATCGATGGTGCGTGTCAAACCTGCACGTTTAATATTACCACGTGTAGTAGCTATCATTTTCGGATCGTTATCATAGGCATAGATATGATGCTCGAAAGGTCGTTCATTCGATTCGTCGTTGTAGATAGATTCCATCAGTTCAGCATCAAAATCGGGCCATTTCTCAAAAGCGTAGCCTTGGGTTCTAAAAATGCCAGGTGCCATATTTTTGGCAATCAATGCTGCTTCAATGGGTATAGTACCCGAGCCACACATAGGATCAATCAAGTCGGTCTCTCCTTGCCAACCTGTCATCATGATTAAACCAGCTGCCAGAACTTCATTCAAAGGTGCTTTACCTGTTTCTGCACGATAGCCACGTATGTGGAGTGACTCGCCAGATGAATCAAGTGAAAGGGTACACTGGTTATCATTGATATGTATGTTTAGTACTATGTCGGGATTCTTTACACTAACACTTGGGCGTTTGCCTTCCTTGTCCCGGAAATAGTCTGCTATGGCATCCTTTACCTTGTAACTTACATACATGGAATGACGGAATTGTTCGCTATGTATGGTAGCATCAACGGCAAATGTCTGACCTACTGAAAGGAAATTGCCCCACTCAATATCTTTTACTTCTTCATATACCTCATCGGCATTTTTGGCTTCAAATTGTTTGATGGGCTTGAGGATGCGTAGGGCTGTATGTAAAGAGAAATTGGCCAAATACATCATGCGTTTATCTCCAGTGAAGCTCACCATGCGCTTGCCAATCTCTACATTTTCTGCGCCTAATATGTTCAGTTCTTTCGCCAGTACTTCTTCCAGTCCTTGGAAGGTCTTTGCTATCAAAGTAAAGTTTTCGTTATATTGCATAATTCTTAAAGTTGTCTATTTCCTTTGCGCTATTTTGGGTAATTCTAGCTCCTGGTCTCACATCTTCTGTTACCCAGATGTTTCCACCTACAGTGGCACCTTTACCGATAGTAATTCGTCCTAAGATAGTAGCATTAGAGTAGATAATCACATCGTCTTCCAAAATAGGATGACGTGGTATGCCTTTTATAGGTTTGCCGTCGGCATCCAACGGAAAACTCCTGGCACCCAATGTCACGCCTTGGTATAATTTCACATTATTGCCAATCACGCACGTCTCACCAATCACCACACCCGTACCATGGTCTATAGCAAAGCTATGTCCAATCTGAGCACCAGGATGTATATCAATACCCGTCTCGCTATGTGCTTGCTCGGTGATGATGCGAGGAATCAACGGCACACCTAAAAGAAGTAATTGGTGAGCAATACGATAATTGGTAATGGCTCTAATAGCAGGATAGCAAGAAATCACTTCGCCATAGTTATGAGCGGCAGGGTCACCATTAAACATTGCTTCTACATCAGTGGCTAATATACGTCTCAAGTCTGGCAACGAGGCCATGAACTTCACTGCTATTTGGGCAGCTTCCTTTTGTTGGCAATCGGTGCATCCACTGTCTTCATCGGTATCATCGAAACAGAGTCCTGCCAAAATTTGTTCTTTTAAGAGGTTGTATGCTTTCTCTGCATGCACACCAATATGATAAAAGATGGTGCGACTATTAACAGCTGAATTGCCAAAGTAGCCAGGAAAAAGCAAAACCCTTAGCTCTTCAACTAATGTGTGGATGGTATTGGATGATGGAAGCGGACTGTCATCCGAGTGGCGATGGAACAAGCCTTGGTAAGATTTACTGTCCGACAGTTCCCTTACCACGTTAGCCAATGTTTCTGAAAAGTTGCCTGCCTGCATAAAGTATTAAAATTTAGTTTGCAAAGTTACGATTTTTATTGGATTATTCATATCTTTGTGGCGACAAAACTTTATTATTAACAATTTAAATGTAACTACTATGGCAAAAATTGCTAAACAGCTTACCGAGTTAGTGGGCAACACACCACTGTTAGAGCTGAAGAAATTCAATGAGAAAAAAGATTTGCAAGCAACTATTGTTGCAAAACTCGAGTATTTTAATCCTGTAGGAAGCGTAAAAGACCGTGTGGCATTGGCAATGATAGAAGATGCTGAGGATAAGGGTATTCTGCAACCAGGTGCTACTATTATCGAGCCTACCAGTGGCAACACAGGTGTGGGGCTGGCTTTCGTCTCTTCTGCAAAAGGATATCATTTGATACTTACGATGCCTGATACGATGAGTATAGAGCGTCGCAACCTGTTGAAAGCACTGGGTGCCAAGGTGGTACTTACCCCAGGTGCCGAAGGTATGAAGGGTGCCATTGCCAAAGCAGAGGAATTGCAGGCAAATACACCAGGAAGTTGGATCCCCCAACAATTCAAGAATCCTGCTAATCCTGCCATCCATGTAAAGACCACAGGCGAGGAAATCTGGCGCGATACTGATGGCAAAGTGGATATCTTTGTTGCTGGTGTGGGCACTGGTGGCACAGTAAGTGGTGTCGGTGTTGCTTTGAAGCAGCACAATCCACAAGTAAAAGTGGTAGCTGTTGAACCAGCTAGTTCGCCTGTGCTGAGTGGTGGAAAATCTGGCCCTCATAAGATTCAGGGTATCGGTGCTGGTTTCGTGCCTGATAATTATAATGCTTCTGTAATTGACGAGGTACTGACAATTGAGAATGATGAGGCTATCTTGGCAAGCCGTCAAGTAGCTCAAAGCGAAGGCTTGCTGGTAGGCATATCTTCAGGAGCTGCTTTGGCAGGAGCTGTCCGATTGGCTCAACGTCCTGAAAACAAAGGTATGACTATAGTAGCCTTGCTCCCAGATACAGGAGAGCGCTATCTTTCTACCGTTTTGTATGCTTTCGAGGAATATCCCTTATAAGTTGTATCCTTTGCCATCCGATAGGGATATTACGTACCCTTTTGAGGAATATCCTCATAACTATATAACTAATAGAAAAACCCCGCCAATAGCAGGGTTTCCTTTTATCTCTCCTTTTAAAAGAGAATTATGTTATGCCAACTCGAAATCCAACTGTTTCTTTTCCAAGTCGGCTCTTGCAACTTTCACTTTCATCGCATCACCTAACTGATAAACGTGATGGTCTCTGCGTCCTCGCAAACAATAGTTCTTTTCGTCAAACTCATAGTAGTCATCATCCAGGTCACGCATGGGCACCAAGCCTTCACACTTGGTTTCATTCAATTCTACATAGATGCCCCATTC
>JAEEGL014266556.1_pt1 | contig 47240 bp, 38 predicted proteins | sample 9134231 | NCBI WGS metagenome assembly JAEEGL01 (sample SAMN16246548, study PRJNA631951) | gut metagenome | biome: gut microbiome; feature: rumen; material: fiber-attached | host: Bos | place: Iran: Karaj | collected 2018-10
AGTATCTGTGCCAGGGAACCTGCTGCAGAGGTTGCCACGGTACTGCATAACATGAACAGTCCTTCGAGATACACGATGATTATAAGGATCACACCGCATATTGTGATAACGATGTTAAGGCCGGGGAATTTCGGCTCTTTGTTATACGAAAACAGGAACATCAACGGTGCCAGGAAAACGAGCGGTGCTGCCTCTCCGAATCCCCACTTGGCTACGATATTTACTGCTCGGGAAATATTATCGTAGTCGAAGGCCTTTCCGGATGTTTGCAGGAGCATCACCGAAAACACTATAACCAAAATGAAATCAAGCACCCCGGCCAATAACAGGATGATGGCAGCATATCTGGAAAAATGTAGTGAATTTGTTCTGGTCTGGAGAAATTTCTTGTGATCCGCACCACTTTTTCCCTCTTTCCGGAATTTCATCTCGCGGCGTTTGAAGAACAGTGCCATTGCAAGGAATGCAATAAACCCGAGCGGAGGCTTTGTCGTTAGAAAAGGATACATGTATCTTGACAAAACGATCGTTCCGGTGCTTGCAAGAACCTTAAGTACGACTGAAGTAGCCTCATATGCAATTGGTAACAAGACAAAGAGACGGAAAATAACGATTTTCTTCCCGCTGAAAAGTTTCTTCGGAGTATAGTCAAGAAACAGCATGACTAGGGTACACAGGAATAGATCAAGGAAAAGGTTAAATGCCACAAATCCCTTGCTATTCTCGATTTTCATTGATTCGAGCAATGCATAGGCTCCTTCGCGGTTTCCTGCAAATGCTTCGGCCAGGCCGACAGTATAGCGTTCATATATCAGGAAGAACATGCCGACTGCCGCCAATGACAGTATTCCGAAACGTATCAGAAGTTTTGCGTATCCTTCTTTTGCTGTGAGGATAATGGCGAAATTTGCCATAAGGAAGAGTGGTGTCGCAAAATCCGATAGTATTCTGCACACTTTCGAGATGTTGTCGTATGCATCAAGATACCACGAATCTATCCTTCCGGCAATTGTGATTAAGACAGCGACCTGGCTGGCGGCAAGGCACAGCCATGCCAGCATTCTGAGATGCTGGTACGTCAGTGGACCGCGGTAGCGGATATCGTTTGTTTCGTCGATCTCGTAGATCTGCTTCTTGTTTTTCTTCATCCCAAAATCTCCTGGACTGTGAGCATAATTCTGCGGGGTCGGTGCTTTTACGAAGAATTATATCATATGAGAACAAAAATAGATAGATATCTTTTGCCTCAAAAACACAAGTTCATCCTCACAAAACTGTATTTGTTTGCGTTCGCCTCGATCTTCGTACCGTCGACAAACAAATGCTGATACGTTATCTCACCAATGTCATGAAGCTTTTCCACAAGCCTGAAGAATAGCTCATCTGCGCATTTCGGCAAACGTATGCTTCTGAACCTTGAGATCTCATGATACTCTAGAAAATCTGTCGCTCAACGCTAATAGTTATCATAGCCTTTTATGCTTTTTCGAATTAATCGTAGATTACTGTTTTTTGAATACCGCGCTTCCTCCCACCACTTGCAGAAGTGGGGGACTCCTTGCTCACGGCTTGTTGACGCCTGCCTCCTCGCACTGGAACAGGGTCTCGATGACCCGGTCGGCAGTGTAGTAGTCCAGCATCTCCTCGCCGGACACTTTTTCCTCAACGTAGGAGTGTCCGTTTATGGGATTGTCCCCGTATATGAGACGGGTCACGGGAGTTCCGTAGAAATCAGCAGTCGGAAGCATTTGTTGACCTCTTTTCGGCAGAGTTTTCTTTCCTCCATTATACTCCCGCGGAACCGATAAGTTGAGTACACATGGAAGAAAAACAGACGGTGACACCGTTTTCCCTGATATAAAAGTTTTCCGGGAATTCGTCCCGGACCGTCATTGACCGGGGAGGGGGCTTCATGATATAATGGATACGGAAAAATCTGCATTAAATAATACAGACAGGAGAAACAGGAACATGGGCAAGAGCTTCGCTGAATGGAAACCGGGAGACCCGATGATCAACGAGCGCGATTACTGGCAGGATCCCAATTACGTGGCGGAGGACCCGGAAAAGGAAAAACTGGTCCTCAAGCTGGCGACACTCATCACCGACAGGTATGTCAAGAAATTCACCGGAAAGATCAACAACAGAGACCCCGAATACTGGATGCTGGATCTGATCCTCAGCAAGGAACAGGTCAAGTTCCTTCTGAACTTCAAGAAGACCCGCGTGCCGTACTCCGTGCCCGAACTGGCCGAGATGAACGGCATGAGCCTGGAGGATACCCAGAAGATGGTGGAGCGCCTCCGCTGGATAGGCATCATCGAGCAGAACAGGGCAAAGACCGAGGACAGACATCTTCAGTACGAGCTGCCGATCTTCGTCCCCGGCAGCGCCGAGTTCATGATGATGCAGGACAAGCTCACCGACGAGTTCCCGCAGCTGGCCACGTTCTTCAACCTCATGACCCAGCTGCCTCTGGCCGGCATCACCCAGATGGTGCCTCCGGGAGGAGCGGGCGTCGGAATGCACGTCATCCCCGTTGAGAAGGCCATATCCATGGAGAACGAATCCGTTCCCGTGGAGCACCTCTCGAGATGGATCGACATGTACGACAAGTTCGGCATCAGCGAGTGCTCCTGCCGCAAGCAGCAGGCCATGCGCGGCGAAGGCTCCGGCGAGATCCGCGGCGACTACTGCATAGGCGTGGGCGACATGGCCGAATACATGGACGACCGCGGCATCGGACACTACGTGACAAAGGAAGAGGTCTACGAGATCCTGGAGAGGGCGGAGCGCCACGGCTACGTCCACCAGATCACGAACATAGACGGCGAGAACAAGATAGTCGCAATCTGTAACTGCGCCCCGGGCGTGTGCAACGCCCTCCGCACATCCCAGCTGTTCAACACTCCCAACATGTCGGCATCCGCGTACCGCGCCCACGTGACGAAGGAGAAATGCGTGGCCTGCGGCAAGTGCGTGGAGGTTTGTCCCGTGGGAGCCGCGAAACTGGGCCAGAAGCTCTGCAGAAAAGACGGCTCCTCCGTGGAGTATCCGAAGACCGAACTCCCCAACGGCCGCAAGTGGGGCGTTGAGAAGTGGAACTACAACTACCGTGACGATGCTAAGATAAACGTATACAAGACAGGGACCGCTCCCTGCAAGACCGCCTGCCCTGTGCACCTGGCCGTACAGGGATACATAAAGATGGCTGCTGAGGGCCGCTATGAAGACGCCCTGAAGCTCATCAAGCAGGACAACCCGCTGCCCATGATCTGCGGCGCGGTGTGCAACCGCCGCTGCGAGGACGCCTGCACCAGAGGCACGGTGGACCAGCCTCTCGCCATAGACGAGATCAAGAAGTTCATAGCTTCCCTGGATCTGAAGAAGGAAGACCGCTACATCCCGCTGTGCGAGAAGCATGACGGCGGAATGTGGGGCGACGAGTTCAAGGTGGCCGTGATAGGATCCGGCCCCGCGGGCCTTTCTGCGGCATACTTCCTCCGTCGCGACGGATATCCCGTCACCATATTCGAGAAGGAAAAGCGCCCAGGCGGCATGCTCATGAACGGCATCCCGTCATACAGGCTCGAGAAGGACATACTTGAAGCCGAGATCGACGTCATCCGCCAGATGGGCGTGGAGATAAAGTGCGGCGTCAGCGTGGGCGAGGACGTGACCATACAGGATCTGAGGGAACAGGGCTACAAGGCCTTCTTCCTTGCCATAGGCATGCAGGGCGGCAGACTTGCCGGAGTCCCCGGAGAGGACGCCGAAGGCGTGGAGACCGGAATGGACTTTCTGCGCCGGATCAATCTTGACCACAGCGTGCGCCTGAGCGGAAAGACCGTCGTCATAGGCGGCGGAAACGTGGCCATAGACGTGGCGGGATCCGCCCTCAGGGCCGGATCCGAAAGCGTCACCATGATCTGCCTCGAGCAGCGTGACGAGATGCCCGCAGCGAAGGACGAGATAAAGGAAGCCCTCGAGGACGGCGTGCTCCTCGAGAACGGATGGGGCCCGAAGGAAGTCCTCACCGAGAACGGTAAAGTGAAGGGCGTGGTGTTCAAGCGCTGCACCAGAGTGTACGACGAGAACCACAGGTTCGCGCCCCAGTATGACGAAGACGACACCATGACCGTGGAGTGCGGGAACCTGCTGCTCTCCATAGGCCAGAGCGTGAAGTGGGGCAGGCTCCTTGAGGGAACGAAGGTGGAGACCAGACCCAACGGTACGGTCATCGCCGATCCTCTCACCCGCCAGACCGCGGAGCCCGACATCTTCGCGGGAGGCGACGTGTTCACGGGCGCGAAGTTCGCCATCGACGCCATCGCCGGAGGCCGTGAGGGTGCCGTATCCATCAACAGGTTCGTTCATCCCGGCAACACTCTTGACATCGCCCGTGACAGAAGGGAATTCATCGAGCTGGACAAGAACGACATCCGGGATCCGAGGAGCGTCGAGGGATTCGACAACGCTCCCCGCCAGATCCCCGGGAAGAAGGCCGGTATCGCGAGAGACACCTTCGACGACCTGCGCCTGACCCTGACCGAGGAGCAGGTTAAGACCGAAGCGAAGCGGTGCCTCGGATGCGGAGCCTCCGTGGTGGACACCAACCGCTGCATAGGCTGCGGCCTCTGCACCACCAAGTGCGAGTTCGACGCCATCCATCTCACGAGGGACTTCCCCGAGAACAGCAAGATGGTACGCTGCGAGGACAAGGTCGGAGCGCTGCTGCCATACGTCATGAAGAGGGGCATGAAAATCCTGTTCAAGAAGACGGACGACAAATAAGGACAAAGAAAAAGCAGGGCGGCTTCTCAAGGGAAGCCGCCTGCTGATAATACGGATTATGAAAGAAAAGTTGTTTGATATAATAGACGTGAAGGCCGGCCTCGAGGAGGAGAACGCGGGGTTCGCCGAAGAGACCCGGCGGTTCTGCCTTGAGAAGGGCATATACCTCATAAATCTCATGGCCTCCCCGGGAGCCGGGAAGACCACCGTGCTGTGCAGGCTCATCGACAGCCTGAAGGACGAATTCTCAATCGGGGTCATAGAGGCCGACGTGGACGCTGACGTGGACGCCGTCACAGTGACGGAGCACGGAGCGAAGACGGTGCAGCTCCATACGGGCGGATCCTGCCACATGGACGGGAGGATGACCCTCACTGGGGTGAAGGCCCTGGGACCGGACTATCCCGAGGTCATATTCCTCGAGAACATAGGCAATCTGGTATGCCCGGCGGAGTTCGACGTGGGATCGGACCTCAAGATGATGATCCTGAGCGTTCCGGAAGGGGACGACAAGCCCCTGAAGTATCCCCTCATGTTCACGGTGTCCGAGTGTATGCTTGTGAACAAGATCGACACTGCGGAGATATTCGATTTCGACCTTGAGAGGTGCACGGATCACGTGCGGAAGCTCAACAGTGACATGCCCGTGTTCCCGGTGTCCGGCAAGACCGGCGAGGGGACGGACGCGGTGGCGGACTGGCTCAGGGAAAAGATCAGGGAAAGCGGAAAGAGAGGCAAGGCATGAAAGTCATAGAGCTCAACAAGGCCGGCACCGCCTTCAACGACAGGGACTCCGATATTCTCCGGAAGGAACTGAAGGAGAAGGGCGTTTTCCTGATAAACCTAATGAGCTCCGCGGGAAGCGGAAAGACCACACTGCTTTCAAGGATCATAACCGATCTCAGGGACAAGGTCTCCATCGGCGTGATGGAAGCCGACATAGCCTCTGACGTGGATGCCCTGGCCATAGAGTCCCTGGGCGCTGAGAGCATACAGGTCCACACGGGCGGGGCATGCCACATGGACGCCGCCATGACAAGGGAGGCCCTTGAGGAGTTCGAGAAGGACATAAAGGCCTCGCAGAAAGACGGGAAAATGCCTTCCGTGATCTTCCTTGAGAACGTGGGCAACCTCATATGCCCGGCAGAATTCGACACCGGCGCCCACAGGAAGATGATGATCCTGAGCCTGACGGAAGGGGACGACAAGCCGCTTAAATACCCCCTTATGTTTCAGGAGAGCGACGCGCTGGTCATAACCAAGACTGATGCCGCGGCCTATTTCGATTTCGATATCGAAGCTGCCTCGAGGCGTGCGAAGACCCTGAATCCCTCGATCAGGATATTCCCGGTCAGCGCGAAGCGGGGAGACGGCATGGAAGCGCTTGAGAACTGGATCCTCGACGAATGGACGGTGTGGAAGAATGCATGAACTCGGCGTGGTAAAACATGTGATAAAGACCCTTGAGGAAGTGGCCGAGGAGAACAAGGTCACGAAGATCGGGTCAGTTACCCTGTCCATAGGGGAGGTGTCGGGGATCATATATGAGCAGATCACCGACTGCTGGGACTATTTCAAGAAAAAATCGCCTCTCGTGGAGGAGGCGGAGCTTGTGATAGAGGAGATACCAGCCGTCACCTACTGCACGGCCTGCAAGGGGACATATGAGACCGTAAAGTACGGGAAGACCTGCCCGTACTGCAAGAGCCCCGAGACCTATCTGCTGCAGGGAAACGAATTCACCATCAAGGAAATAGAGGCGGAATAGCTTCCCGAGGTCTACAACGTGAATTTGAAGGAGAAAGAACATGATTCACGAATCCGGAAATACCAGCGGGTCCACCGGTGCGTTCGCTGACGGGCCGGGAGAACTGACAGAAACAAAAGCTGAAGAGGAAAAAACGGTCAGTCCGTCAATTGCGTCATTGCGGCTGAGATACCCCAAGCTGGAAGGGATCGATACGGCATTCGACCTTGAAATATCCGGGTACCTGAGTTCGCCGGTCCCTGCATGCAGTCATGCCGAAGCAATGAGACTTCTCAGAAAATTCGCGGCCCGGCTGCAGAAAAATGCCGTCTCAGATGATCCAATAGCTGATTACCTGCCTGCAGTCAGCGAGGGGACGATGAAACTCAAACTGAATGGCCGTCCCCATGACGAGGCGGTAAGCTACGCAAAAAAGCTGGCCTCATCCTTTTCGAAAAAAGAACTGGCAAAAGACTTCCTATACGGCGTCGCACATAACGCTCCTGAATACCGTACGGCACTTGCCTCTTATTATTACATAAAGAACCTTCCGGATCACGGATTTGAGGGAAAGTATGGAAGGAAGGAAAAGGAGCTCGATAGGTGCGCTGTCTGCCTTTATAAGCAGTCACATGCTTTTCCGACGCGCAAAAATGAATTCATCTATGCCAACCTCATGATGGCGAAGTTCTATCTGTGGGCTTCTCAATGGTTCACATTTGATCTGAACACAGCGATTGCCTTTCTGGAGGAATACGGCAGACTGCCCCGCCCGGCCTGCTCGGAGGCGGATTACGAGCATTTCAAAAGGATCATCGCAGTTATCGAGAGTGTCCCTCTGAGCACACGTGAAGGAAAGCTGAGAAAGATACTGAAACAGTCCGGGCTTCTTTCGATGACGATGGAGCAGATCGCTTCATTCGACGACATGCTCGGATATCTGGACATCCTCCATACGGACGATTCTTTCGGAGTGACTTTAAGGCACACAAAGGAAAGGGAACAGCGTTCTCCCCTCACCCCGAAAGGGTGTGTCGCGTACCCGGTGAACCAGTGGACGAGAAAGAGCGGGATCGACTATGACAGCATATCGATGCTGTTTGACGGCATATACGACTAGCAGCAGGGATTCACGGAAAAATAATAAAGAAAATGAGCTGTTAAGCAAACGTATGGGTATACGCTTCTTAACAGCTCTTTGATTATTCTTTCTAAACTATCAGATCTCCTGATGCAGTTTCCTGAATTTTTCTGATTTTGAGTCGAGAAGAGCGAAGCTGCTTTCCGACGGGACCTCGTTCATGCCGGACTCAAGGTAGTTGCGGAGCACGCCTGTCAGAACGAACGGACGGATGAACGTGGAGTGGATGATGGCCCACATTATGATCCCTCCTATCACCGCAAAGACGATCGGCACGGTGACGGGATTCTGGAGAGCGTTGGTAATGAAGTTGGGATTTTCGGTGTTTCTCGCGAATTCGGCGACCTGTTCATAGATGCCGGAGAGAGCCTGCTGCTGGGTTGAGAGGATGGCATAGAAGATCCCTGCGAACGCGCCTCCTATGAGAAGCAGCGTGAGAGCGCCCATGCCGAACACTCTTCCCATGTTCTTCGCGAAGGTCTTGCCGTGCTTGAAAAAGAGCACAGCTCCCTCGCACGTTGCTTTCGCGGCCTTGACTTCCTTGCGGAAGAACACCCAGCCGAGACAGCAATCGCTGAGATAGGAGATGATGGTCTGGATGACGGAGTTGATGGCGCTGCCCACGGCACCGCCGGCATCGCCGCCTATGCTCTCACCGACTTTGGTGATGGCTCTTCCTATCTGGTTGAATATGCCCTTGATCACCTTTGTGACAGCGAAGTAGGCAGCGACGGTCAGGAAGCGCTCCTTCACGACCTTCTTGCCTTCCTGGATCACGTTGTCGGGCAGCTCGCCCTCGGTGATGCCCTTGGTCATCATCGCTATCTGTCCGGCTTTCAGCTGGTAGGATACGAACCGCAGTATTAAAACGACCGCGATTATCCCGATGACGAGCCCGATGAGAAGGCCTATGGGACCGGATCCGTCCTTGACCACTTTGTCAGCGATAAAGAAGCCGAGAGTGGAAGTTCCCAGGATCAGGACCAGTGAGAGTATGTCCCACAGCACGCGGCGGAGGGAGAACCCCAGAGTCTTCTTGTAAATCGTTTTGTTGTCCATAAATCCTCCAAAATTGAATATATGAGCACGGCGTACGCCGTGTATGTTACGTGATCAGAGAAGCGGGATCCCTGCTTTTTTACAGGCGGCGAGGGTCTCCTCGTCCCATACCGATACCTGGACCTCGCCGATATGTGCAGTCTGCATTATGAGCATGCACAGTCTCGACTGGCCTATGCCCCCGCCGATGGTGAGGGGCAGTTCGCCATCCAGCAGCATTCTGTGGAAGGGAAGAGAGGCTCTTTCCATGCAGCCTCTTTCCTCCAGCTGGCTGAGAAGGGAATCCCTGTCAACGCGGATGCCCATGGAGGAGAGCTCAAAGGCGCATCCGAGGATGTCGTTCCATACCAGGATGTCTCCGTTCAGCTTCCAGTCGTCGTAGTCGGGAGCCCTTCCGTCATGGGGCTTCCCGCTCCTGAGGTTCCCGCCTATCTGCATAAGGAACGTGGTCCTGTGGCCCTTTACGTAGGCGTTCTCCCTCTCCTTGGGAGTGAGATCCGGGTACAGGTCCTCAAGCTCCTGGGTGGTGATGAAGGACACTTCGGGATCAATCTCGCATCCCAGCTTCGGAAATTCCGCCCTTATGGCGTCGTTGGTCTTCTTTATGGCCCCGACGATCTTCTTCACGGTCTCCATAAGGAAACCGGTGTTCCTTTCTGATCTGTCGATTATGAGCTCCCAGTCCCACTGGTCCACGTATATCGAATGAAGGTTGTCCAGCTCCTCGTCTCGCCTTATGGCGTTCATGTCGGTGAATATGCCGTTCCCGTGGTAGAAGTCGTATCGCTTCAGGGCCAGTCTCTTCCACTTTGCCAGGGAGTGCACCACCTGGGCGTCCTCGCCCACCGCCGGTATGTCGAAGCTCACGGGCCGCTCCACGCCGTTCAGGTTGTCGTTGAGCCCGGAGCTCTCCTTCACGAACAGGGGGGCGGATACCCTCTTCAGGTTCAGTGCGGAGGTCAGGTTGTCCTGGAACTGCTTCTTTATATGGTCTATGGCCCGCTGGGTCTCGTATACGGACAGCTTCGGCCTGTAGCCTTCGGGAACTATGGTCATGTTGTAAAACTCCACAAATGCATAAATATGAATTTTTCTGTATTATACCAACCGCAGATAACCTTGTCAATGACGAAAACAACAAATATAGTGCCGTGCAGACCCTTCAAATACTATATATAGTCGGGTCCGCCGGGCCCGGGCGGATGCCCCGGGAAAGGGCGGTTTTCCGCGGTTTTGTGTAAATTGACAAATGTCGAAAAAAGTATTGAAAAACCGTTAACGGGATAGTATAATGCTAGATACGTCGTATTGTGTTATGCAATAAACTATATTACATATATTCCACCGGAGCAAAAGTCAATGGAAAAGACTGGACAGATCAAGCTCCCCGACAGCGAGCTTGAGATCATGCAGGCTATCTGGGCCCTGAATGAGGCGGGAGAGAGGTTCGTGAGCGCCCAGCTCATAATGAACCGCTACCCCGAGATATCAAGGCTCAAGATGTCGACCGTTCTGACCCTTATAACAAGGCTTCAGACGAAGGGATTCATCACCACGGCGAGACTGGGGAGGGCGAACTGCTATACCCCGACGGTCTCCCTGGAGGACTACAGAAAATTTGTCACTGAGGACTTCCTCACCAAGGTGTTCTGCGGGGACAGGGAAGCCCTGAAGGAACTTCTGGGCTGATCCGTACCGCACGGAGTTTCACGGAAGGGAGGTGCCTCACATGACAAGACATGAACAGAAATCGAATAACGGCACCGGCTTCTTCCGGCGCCTCGTGCAGAACAGCGTCATCCTGTCACTTTTCGACAGATTCACGGACTGGCTCCGTCATCTGGTGAAGGACGGGCTTTTCGGCTTCCTGTTCTCGGGGTTCAGGGATGACGGCCAGACCGCAAAAAGACAGCCTAGAGGAAAGATCGGCACATGGTTCGCGAAGTTCAGGACCGCGCTCTGCAAAAGGATCGAGACCAGTATGGTCATAAACGCGGTGACCTCGTTCTTCGAGAGCCTTCTTTACTGCAAGCTCAAAACTTTCGCCATATTCCTCACTTCCTTCGGCGGATATTCGGCAGTGTTCATGATCATAACCAGCCTCAGGAACGGCACGATCTCCCAGCTTTTCAGCGACTTCAGCTTCATCGTATGCATAGCCGTCATGGTCATCTCGGTGCCCCTGGCCTTCTCGGGAAAGACCCTGGCCACGTCCCTTGCCACCACGTACACAGGCGGGATAATACTGAAGATCACGGGATATGACGAGGAGAACCTCCTGAAGAGCGGCCGTGTCGCCGGAAAGTCCCTCGTCGCCATGATCCTTGGCCTGCTGTGCGCCCTGGCGACACTCAAATTCTCCCCTGTCTACGTGCTGGGCGCCCTGGCGGTGCTGGTCTACGCGTACCTGGTGCTCGTAAGACCCGAGATCGGGATCCTTTCACTGTTCGTATTCATGCCCTGGCTCCCCACAATGGTGCTGGCCGGGCTCCTCATATACACCTTCCTCTGCTACCTCATCAAGCTTCTGAGGGGCAAGAGGGTATTCAGATTCGACAAGATCGACGTGGCCGTCGCAGCCTTTCTGGTCATGACGGTGTTCGGAGGGCTCATATCCCTCTCGTCCGAGTCACTGAAGCCGGCGCTGCTTATGGCCGCGCTGCTGCTCTCGTATTTCCTGGCCGCCCATCTCTCGAAGCGCGAGTGGATGGTGAAATGCGGCACGGGAGCCGTGCTCTCGGCCACGGTCAATTCCATATACGGCATCATCGCCAACTACCTGGGCATAGGCTATTCGTCCAAGGCCTGGATAGACAGCGAGATGTTCGACAACATATCCGGCAGGGCGGTATCGACCCTTGAGAACCCCAACATGCTGGGCGAGTACCTAATCCTCATCATACCCGTTGCCCTCGTGATGATCCTGGGCCGCGGAGAGGGCATGAGAAGGCTCTACGCCTTCATCTGCGCGGCCGTGATGACCGCTTGCCTGGTCCTGACCTGGAGCCGCGGCGCCTGGGTGGCGCTGCTGGCCGCCGTGGTGATCCTGCTGCTGATATGGCACAGGAGATCCGTGTGGCTCATCATAGCCGGGATCCTCTCGATACCCCTGGCCATGACTTTCCTGCCCTCGTCCATCGTTTCCCGGTTCACGAGCATCGGGAACATGGCGGACTCCTCCACCTCCTACAGGGTCTATACCTGGCAGGCCGCGGTGAAGATGATAAAGGCGAACCTTTTCTCCGGCATAGGCATCGGGGAGGCGTCCTGGAGAAGGATGTACCCCCTGTACTCATACATGGGCGTGGAGGCCGCGCCCCATTCCCACAACCTGTTCTTCCAGATCACCCTTGAGATGGGCATATTCGCCCTGATCATATTCCTCGTCGTGCTCTTCCTCATGATGGCTTCGTCCTTCACGACCATGAGGAACCTTTCAAGCGATTCAGTGAGCCTGAACGGATACCTCTACAGCCCGTCATACGCGAAGCACGGCAGCGAGAGCGACATGATGAAGAACACCAAGACCCAGATCAAGCTCTCGATCGCAGGCCCGCTGTGCGGCGTCATCGCGGTGCTGATCCAGGGGCTGACCGATTATTCATGGTACAACTACAGGCTGTATCTCATGTTCTGGCTCATGGTAGGGCTCACGGTGGCATACGCCAGGTCCGGCCGGGAGATGATCCGGACGTACGAGTCCGCGAAAGCTCCGGTACCGGACGTGAAGGCGGCGGAGGTCCCGGCGTCCTAGAGACCGGGGCGGTATCCAGAACAGAAATTTGACAGTCCGGGGATGATCACATCCCTTGCGGAGGATTTATGAAGAGAAAGTTCCGTTTCAACATAGTAGACGTGCTCATAATACTGCTCGTAGTGGCGGCCGTCGCGGTGGCTGCGAAGTTCCTCATCGACAGGAGTTCCGGATCCATAGGCGGCGACAGCAAGACCGTAATCACCTACGTGGTGGAGTTCAACAACGTGGAGGAGAGGTTCGCCGATTCCGTGAAGGCGGGGGATTCCGTACAGTATGACGTGAAGAAGGTGGATTTCGGCACGGTGGTCGGGGTACAGGCGTCGCCCTACCAGATCATATCGTTCAATTATGACGAACAGACGGAGGTGGTCACTACCGTCGAAGGCAAGATCACCCTCACCGTTACGATGGAGGCCGAGGTGACGGAGTCCGACCGGGGCTTCGAGAGGAACGGGTCCGACATCAGGGTCGGCCAGGCCTACAGCCTAAACTTCCCGAATTTCGCCTCAACGGGATATTGCGTCAAAGTCACAGAGCAGTGAGCTCTCCGGAGATATATTTCTATGACACAGGTTATTTTGATGATCGTCTCTTTCGTGTGCGCGGCACTGGTCGCGTACGCGCTTACCCCGGCAGTCAGGGTCCTGGCCTTCAAGCTGGGAGCCGTGGACGTGCCGCTTGACAAGAGAAGGGTGCACAAGAAGCCCGTCCCAAGGATCGGAGGTCTGGCCATATACGTGAGCTTCCTCGCGGCGTCGGCCATATTCTGCGACATCGACAGGGTCCTCGTCACCATCTGGATAGGCGGCTTCGTCCTTGTGGTGCTGGGGGTGCTTGACGACATATTCAGGCTCAACGCCTTCCTGAAGCTGGGCGTGCAGGTGGCCGTGGCGGTGTTCGCCGTGCTGAACGGTTCCGTCATAGAGCATGTGTACATCAACGACGGCTTCGTTTCCCTGGGCGTTTTCGGCATCATACTCTCGGTCCTCTGGATAGCGGGACTGACCAATGCCATAAACTTCATAGACGGCCTCGACGGCCTGGCCTGCGGCGTTTCCGCCATAGCCACGGCCTCCATGCTGGCGGTGGTGCTGCTGAACGGCGACTATGTCAGCGCCGGCTTCTGCCTCATCATGCTGGGCTCGTGCCTCGGGTTCCTGCCCTTCAACAAGAACCCCGCCAAGATATTCATGGGTGACACGGGAGCCATGTTCCTGGGCTTCGCCATGGCCATAATGTCAATAAACGGCACCTTCAAGCTGCACACGCTGCTTTCCTTCATAGTGCCGATCCTCATATTCGCCATCCCGATCTTCGACGGGCTTTTCTCCATAATCCGGAGACTGGTCCACGGAAAGAGCCCATTCGCCCCGGACCGGGGACATATCCATCACAGGCTCATCGACATGGGGTTCACCCAGAAGGAGACCGTGAAGATCCTCTATTCCGTATGCGGCATCATGGGACTGGTGGCCGTGTGCTTCACGGACATCATACCAGAGTCCTCGAGACTCATCCGCACCATCGCCGTGATGCTCATCGCGGTGTTCATATTCATCATAAACTACATCATACTGAAGAGCCCCTACGGCAGGAAGCACTCCGGCATATCCGACGAGGAGATGACCACGGAGGAGTACCTGAAGGAGCTTGACGAGAAGCATGCAGAAAAGATAAAGGAACACAACACCGAACACTCGGATGCCGGAGACGGTCCGGAGACGCCTAACGGGGGAGCGGAGGAAAAGTGACGGAAAAGGATACCGGGAACCTGAAAACGGGCGCACCGAACGGCGCGAAAGCGAAGACCCCGGTCTACATCATCGTGATCTGGGCCGTGCTCGGCCTTGCCGTGCTGGCGTCCTTCGCCGCCATGATATACTTCGGAGTGAAGACCGTGGCGGGGGGAGGCAGGGGATCCGGCGAACAGGATACCAGGGAATACACTGTGCCGGAGATCCTTCCGAGGGAGGACACCCCAGACGACCTGATCTACGTGGATCCGGACGGCACGGACCTGATCCGGCTCATAGACGTACGCACTGTCTATTCCGCTGAGCTCACCTGCGCCAACCTGGCCGACGGCAGGCTCAACTACGACATATACTGGCTCGAGAGGAAGGGATCCGTCCTCAGGGCGGAGATCCCCTCGAAAACGGTGGAGTTCGACGGCTCGATCCTCTACGTGAAGACCGAACTTTACTCATACACTGTGCCGGCGGAGGAGAAGGATTTCTATCTCGAGCTCGGGACCGCGTCCCTGGACGAGGTCCTTCAGCTGGCGAGGGAGCCGGGCTCCGACATCCAGCTGTCCATGAACGACAAGATCATAGTCGTCACATCGACGGACAGTGAACACGGCATAAGCCACTACTACGAGATCTCCCTGGAATACGGGCTCGTGACCTATGAGATCCATTATATCGGAGATACGGTCTACAGGCTCAACAGGATACAGAACATAGACGTTTTCCCGGACTGAGCGGGGAAACATCTGGAGGGAACAATGAACGAACAGAAACAGAAGAGGAAACTGGGCGCCCTTGACGTATTCATCATAGTCATAGCGGTGGCCCTCGTGGCGGGCATAGGCATCAGGTTCTTCCTGACCCGCAATTCCAACGTGGGCGAGAAGGTGGAGCTCGAGGAGTATATCGTGACCTTCAAGGTCATGGACATCCGTGACTCCTCCGCCCAGAACTATTTCACGCCGGGCATAAATTTCTACGTGGACCAGGACGACTCGTTCTTCGGCACCCTGCAGGAAGGACTCACCGTTACCGACGCCAAGAAGTACTACTATCTTGACAGCGGCGAGGTGGTATCGGTCCTCAACAACGCCACCGGCGACCTTTACCGCGTGGACGTGGAAGGCAGCCTGAAGGTGACGGGAGTCATCGACCAGTACGGGAAGTTCCTCCTTAACGGGAACACATACATAGCCGAGAACAGGGAAGTGAAAGTGTACAACAAGTACCTTTCGGTGGTCCTGCTCATAACATCGGTCTCGAAAGTCTGATCCCCTGCTTCCGCAGGTCATCGGACATCACGCTGCCGGGTGCTGCGATCATCCTGCTGAAAATGCGGTCGCCGTGCCCTTATTTCTTTTCAGATCATACAGGAGGTGATCAGCTGTGAACGTTCTGACGACAGACCGCCTGTCAAAGTCCTACAAGGGGAATTTCGCGGTCAGGGACGTATGCATGAACATCGAAAAAGGCGACATATACGGCTTCGTGGGCGAGAACGGGGCTGGGAAGACCACCCTGATCCGTCTCATAACCGGCCTGGCGGCCCCCACGTCGGGATCCTACTCCCTCTTCGGGGTGAGAAGCGATTCGAAGGACATATGCTCCGTGAGGAAACGCACCGGTGCCATCGTGGAGAGCGTGACCATGAGCCGCAGCATGACGGCCCTCCAGAACCTCAGGATGCAGTGCGACATCACGGGGGTACGCAGGACCGACGAGGAGCTCAGGGAACTGATCACGCGCGTGGGCCTCGATTACGGTTCCATCGCGAAGAAAAAGGCCGGGCACTTCTCCCTCGGCATGCGCCAGCGCCTGGGCATCGCCATGGTCATGGTGTCAGACGCGGAGTTCGTCATCCTGGACGAGCCCATGAACGGGCTGGACCCCCAGGGCTTCATAGAGGTACGGGAGACCATAATGAGGCTGAACGGTGAGGGGGTCACCTTCCTGATCTCCAGCCACATACTGTCGGAGCTCGAGAAGATCTGCAACAGGATAGGGGTCATCTCCCACGGTGAGCTTCTTGAGGAGATAAGCATAGCGGACCTGCACAAAAACGCCCGCAGGCGCATAGTCATAGGCGTCCCGGACGCGGAGAGGACCTTGAACGCCCTGGCCGCCGGCGGAGGCTTCCCCGAGATGACCGTATCGGAGGGGAAGGTCACGTTGTTCGGCGACGCGGACATCAACCTTGTGATGAGGATACTGGTGGAGAACGGTATCGAGGTCAGCTCGGTCAGTACCCTTGAGGAGACCATAGAGGACCACTATATCCGCCTGCTGGGGAAAGCGAGGCTGTCATGATGAAGAACCTTCTCAGAGCGGACATCTACCGCGTCATGAAGAGCAAGCTGACCCTCGTGGCCCTGATACTGGCCCTGGCGTTCCCGGTGCTCATAGTGCTGCTGTACGCGGGCCTGGGTGCCATCATGGACCTGGATCCCGAGATCGCGGGTACGGTCACCCTGTTCAACGCCAACAGCATAATAGGCTCGGCCTATTCCATGACAAACAATCTGGGCCTCGTGGTCCCGGCCTTTGCGGGGATCCTGGTGTGCCTGGACTACACTAACGGGACCCTGAGGAACAAGATCATCGCGGGGAACCGCAGGACCGCGGTCTACATGTCACATCTCACCGTGTCCGTGCTGTTCTCGGTGGTCATCATCACCATATACGCGGCGGTGACGGCCGGTCTCGCCCTCATATTCTTCCCCTTCGACGGGGCGGATTCCCCGGACCTCTGGAAGGAGATACTGTTCTTCGTCCTGAACGGCACCATGGGATTCGTGTTCATCGCCACGGTATCCACGTTCCTGGCCATGGTCACGAGGAGCGTCGCCCCGACGCTGATCTTCACCATAGTGATTACCCTGGTGCTCCTGGCCGTGAACACGGTGCTTGCGCTGGCGGACTATCATTCGTTCAGGTACGCCGCATACCTGATCCCGAACTTCACGGCGAATTTCTTCAACCTGAACTCCATGAGCGCCCTTGGCATAATGGGCCAGGCAGCGGAGGAGTCCAGGGGGCTGATGTTCGCGGAGGGCATGCTCTCCTATCTGTTCTTCGGCGCGGTCAACACCGCGGCGGGGATAGTGATATTTAACAAGAGGGATATAAAGTAGGAAAAAAACAAAAATCGAAAAGAGGCCCCGGTGACTGTGGCATATATCACAGCTCTGGGGCCTTTGAATTTGGCTTGAAAGACGTTCTGTGTCAGCTGATGTCGAGGAAACGGTCTACAGCTGGCTCTTGTAAAGCTCGACGATCTCTTCGATGCTGGTGTCTCTGGGGTTGCCCGGACGGCAGGCGTCAGCGTAGGCGGACTCGGACAGGAACAGGATATCCTCCTCCTTCAGGATGCCGTGGAGATTGGCAGGGATGCCTACGTCAGCGGAGAGCTTCTTGACTGCAGCGATGGTGGCGTCTGCGGCCTCCTCATCAGTCATCCGATCGATGCCGGCCACCTCCATGACCTTGCCGATGGCACGGTAGCGCTTACCGGCCACGGGCTTGTTGTACTCCAGGCCGACAGGCAGCAGGATGGCACAGGCCACGCCGTGGGGGGTGTCATACAGAGCCGACAGGCCGTGCGCCATGGAGTGGACGATGCCCAGACCAACGTTGGAGAAGCCCATGCCGGCAATGTACTGGCCCAGGGCCATGCCCTCGCGGCCGTCGGGATCATTCTCTACCGCGGCGCGGAGGCTCTTGGCGATCAGGCGGATCGCTTCCAGGTGGAACATATCGGAGATGGCGCAGGCGCCCTTGGTGATATAGCCCTCAATGGCATGGGTAAGAGCGTCCATGCCGGTGGCGGCGGTGAGGCCCCTTGGCATGGAGGACATCATATCAGGATCGACCACGGCAACTTCAGGAATGTCGTTGGTGTCCACACAGACGAACTTGCGCTTCTTTTCCACGTCGGTGATGACGTAGTTGATGGTGACCTCCGCGGCGGTGCCGGCGGTGGTGGGAACAGCAATGGTGAAGACCGCATGCTTCTTGGTGGGAGCTACGCCCTCCAGGGAGCGGACGTCAGCGAACTCGGGGTTCTCAACGATGATGCCGATGGCCTTGGCGGTGTCCATCGAGGAACCTCCGCCGATGGCGATGATGCAGTCTGCCTCGGCCTCCTGGAACGCCTTGACACCGTTCTGCACGTTCTCGATGGTGGGATTGGGTTTGATGTCGGAGTAGACGCTGTAAGCGAAGCCGGCGGCGTCCAGCAGGTCCGTGACCTTCCTGGTGACGCCGAACTTGATCAGCGCCGCGTCAGAGGTGACAAAAGCCTTTCTGTACCCGCGCTTGGTGAGCTCGGGAACGATGTTTTCGATGGCCCCGTGGCCGTGGTAGGAGATGGTGTTCAGGACAATGCGATCTGCCATATTGATGTTCCTCCTTTGTTTTTTGTATTCCCGTTATAATACTGATCTTCCGTGAATCGTTTTACGGACTGCGGATCAGATATTGTACGTTCAAGAATCAAATCATTTTTAATGGTTTGGTCGAATTCCAGTATAACATAGTGATTTCGTATTTTTGTAAAGATACTGTAAATACCATTCGCGGTCATTGATGCCGAACCCAGCCTCCCGCTGATGCAGAACACATATGACGGATCGATACAAAAGCCGCGCGAATGGATTACCGGCTTTCATGCTGCTCTTCGATACTGGCACAGCGGCATTTCCGGAGTTGCCTCAGTCTTCAGCTTCCTTCGATAAATGCAGTTTACGGGATCTCTATGCTCGTGCGGGGCAGCATCAGCATGAAGCCGATGCCTTTCTTTTCCAGATATTCTGACAGTTCGAGCATTACCTTTCCGGTATCCTCACGGAGCTTCGGCATCCCCTTCGCGGGCTTTGTGAGAGGCCTCATGAAGTAGTCCCAGTGGATCGGTATCACGAGGGACGGCCCGACCTTTTCAACGGTCTCGGAGAAGAACTTCTCCTTCATGGCAGCGTCAGCCGCTCCGAACCCGGCCGTGCCCAGGAACAGCACGTCCGCCCTGATGCCGTCCAGCTGCCCTTCGATATAGTTGAAGCTGGGACGGATGAGGTATCTCCTGTCACCGTGCTCCACGAGAAAATCGTAGGATCCGCCTTCCGTATACTCCGCGGCTCTTGCGGGCTGGACGAGGGGCTTTTCTATGTCCTTTCCCAGGTCCTTCGGCTGGATGAATGTGAGCTTCGAGTGGACGGATCTTATGACTGTGATCCTGAAATCCCCTGCGGCATATGTCTTCCCGTGCTCAAAGCGGACCAGACGGTCCCCGGGAACGCCGCCGCCTTTCCCCACGTTGACCGTGGAGGAGCTTCCGTAGATGACGGCCCCGGTCCTGTTCGCGACGAAGGGTGCGTCCATGACGTGGTCATAGTGGGAATGGGACACGAATACGGCCCTGAGGCGGTCTATCTTATGGAGGGATATGAGGCTGTCGATGAGCTCTTCATACGTGCTGAGCCGGCCGAACTTCCATTTCAGGAAGGAAGGCCTTGTGAAGTGGGCGTCGAAGAGCACCTGGTCCCGGCCGTCGTCGAACAGCAGGGTAGTCGTGCCGAAAGAAGTGACTTTCAAGGGATGATCTCCTTATGCTTTTCTGCTTTTTCTGTTTCCGAACAGCCTGTACAGCAGCGCTGACACCAGGACCGAAAGGATTATGACGGCGGCGGGAAGTATCCAGTCCCTGATCCATACCGGGGCGCTTGATGCAGTCAGGATGTCTTTCAGCAGGACTCCGATCAGATAGTGGGAAAGATAGATATACAGCGAATACCTATCGCCGACGGTCCCCAGCACAGGAACTGCCTTCCTGCCTGGCACCGTTATGCACAGTATGAACACCTCTGCGGCGCACCAGACCTTGAATATCTGGGAAACGTCAAGGGCGAACACCCGGACGTTCACCGTGACGAACATCAGGACTGCGGACATTACGCAGAACGGCACTGTGAGATGAAGCGGGATCTTCGTGAAGCTTTCCTTCCTGTACGCCATGTAATGGCCGAGGAGCATGAGGGGAATGCCTCCCACAAGGAAGTTCCCGCTCATGTGCCAGTCAGCACCGAAGGAGTTGGTGTATGTCTCCATGCCTATCCGCAGAAGCAACAGGAGAGGCAGGACTATGTACGAATATTTTGATATCTTCAGTCTGTGGAGCACGAACAGGATCAGGTAGGAGTACAGCAGGGCTGGCATGAACCACAGCGGATCCCCGTGTATGAACTCGAAGTCCCCGAGGATCACCATCCTTGGTATGAGCCAGGGATCCCGGAAATGCCCGAGCCATTCGGTAAAAGTCCCGAGGATCAGCTGCTCTGCCACCGTGAAAACGAGGTATACCGCCACTGCCGCGAGGGTTATGAGCAGGTTCCTTCTGAACCTTTTCATCAGTTTGCTGCAGGCCGCGGCATCGTCCGGGTCGTATGCGAAATACCCGCTTATGATGAAGAAGAAGGCGACCCCGCAGACTCCCACGGAGCAGAGTATGCGGCCCATGACGCCCGGGAACTGGAAGTGCACCAGTACCACCCCTATGGCGGCTATGGCCTTGTAAAGGTCCAGCGTGAAGTTTCTTCTGCTTTCGGGATTTTCCATCTCTCTCTCTCCAAAAGACTGTTCGTGAATCAGAATGCGTATATGGTATGTGAGAAATCGGTCTCGAGAAAGCTCTCCATGGCTTTCCTGAACCCGGGATCTATCCCGGACAGCCGTCCCATGCCCAGCACCGGCGGGTCGATGTATCTCTTCTTTGCCGTGATGACTCTTCCGGAGCCGAACACCGGCACGTCCGTCAGGGTGCTGAGGCATCTGTATCTTTTCCACAGATCCCGGGTGCCGGGATCCGACATGAGCTTTCCTATGACCACGGTCTCCGTCGTATAGAGATCCCTGAGCTCAAGAACTCCGCTCTCCATGGCGGATGCTATGACTTCAGACAGCCGCTGCATGGAATACCTGTCCTCCTCACGGACATATATGGCCGAGCATTTCAGGGCCCCGAAGCCGAAGGCGCGGGCGGCTTCCGGACTTCTGAAGAACAGGCCGGGGGCGCCGCCGTTTTCCGACAGCGTGATGTCCTCAAAGATGCGCCGCACTTCGGCGGGCTCCATGAAGCCGAAGTTTATGAGGTTGCTCAGGGTGTATTCCAGCCGGTCCGCGGACAGCCCCGGGGGATCGTTGTCCGCCACCGGGTACATGTGGTAGTCGCATACGAGGTCCGGGTCCGTGCCCCATTTCTTGAGATGATCCATGATGGCCCTTGACGACTTTATGACCTGCTCCGTGGCAAGTTCCGTGCTCTCCTGCCTCTCGTAGTCCCCGTTGAGGAAATCGATGGTATGGGAGAAAACAGGGGTGGATATGTCGTGGAACAGGGCCGCCGTGGCCTGGACCGGGTCTTTTGTGAACCTGTAAGTGATGAGGGCGCAGCCCAGGCTGTGCTCGTATCTGCTGTATTTGTCCAGATGCCTGAAGATGGGAAAGCCGGTATACTCGCATCCGCAGTGCATACCGACGTCGTCCAGCCGGGTCAGTTCGGGGACTTCAAGGAGTCCCGACAGCTGCTCCGGCAGGGCGTTTATCGGATAATAGAATAGGTCTTTCAAAACGATGCTTCCTTTTTGCCGGGATATGTCTTCCCCTTATCTTTCGAAGGCGAATTCGAGGAATTTTTTTAGGGCCTTGTCGCCGAAGGTCCAGTCGTGTTCGCCTTCCGATTCCCAGTAAGTGTATCCGAAGGGATCCCCTTCGAAGGACTCGAAGAACTCCTTCGATTCCCTGGCGTAGGGCAGCATCAGCGTATCTTCAGTCCCCACGGCGTGGAAGATGCGGGGAGCGGGCCCGCCGGACTGTGCGACACGTCTCGCGTTGCCCATGATGTCCTCTTCCGATCCCTTGATCTTGCGGCGGTCGTATCTCATGTATGCGTACCTGTCCTTCACGGGATCCAGGTTTTCCGTCTCAAGGGGCGGGAGCCTGAAGGTTATGGCTCCCGAGATGCAGCCGCAGGCCCCGTACCTGTCAGGGTTGGCCAGGGCTATCTTTACGGAGGCGTTGGCGCCCATGGAGCATCCGGCTATGAAGCAGTTCTGCCTTTCCGGCGCGAAGCCGAATACGGAGTACATTATCGAGGGGAGCTCCTCCGCCACGTAGGAGTAGTAACCGAAACCGTGGGCCATGTTCGAGAAATCCGAGAGCTCGCCGCCGGGCATGACCACCGCCAGCCCGTATTCATCGGCGTATGACTCAACGACAGAGTATCTCATGGCTGTGGTCTCGTCTCCTCCGGCTCCGTGGAGCAGGTACAGCACCGGCACGTTCTTGCGCTCCTCCGGCGTCTCGTATATCCTCTGGGGTATTATGAGCTCGGCGCCGCCCGCGCGGCCTATGGAATTGAGATAGAAATGAAAATGAATCTGTGCCATCGCGCTTTCCTCCTCAGTTGCTTCCCGTAAGGAGCTTTTCCCTGTACCGGGCGGCGAATTCAAGCATCGCCCACAGCCTCTGCTCCCAGAACACCCATCCGTGGGCTCCCGGTGTCTCGTCGTACTGGAAGTCGTACCCGAGATCCGTGAGATGCCTGCTCATCTTCCTGTTGTACTCGATGAGGAAGTCCTCGGTGCCGCACCAGGCGTACACCCCGGGCTTCGGCCTGTCTTCCTTCGAAAGCTTCTCGGCCAGCCAGAACAGGTCGTCCGGACCGCCGTCCAGCTTGCTCATGTCACCGAATATGTCGGTGCAGTATGTCATGTTCTTCAGGTTGGGCAGCCACTTCGGGTCGAAGGCCGCCGACAGGCACATGGCGCAGCCGAAGGTCTCGGGGTATGTCAGGGCCATCTTCAGAGCTCCGTATCCGCCCATGGAGTTCCCGGCCACGAAGGTGTCCTCGCGTCTCTTCGACATGGCGGGGAACATGGATCTCATTATCTCCGGAAGCTCCTCTCCTATGAACCTGCAGTAGTCGAAGCCCATCTTCATGTCCGTGTACCAGCCGAGATAGGTGGTGGGCATCACCACGGCGAGCCCCCTGTTCTCTGCGTGGGTCTCGATGGTGGTCCTCCTGATCCAGGTGGTGTGGTCGTCGGTCATGCCGTGGAGCAGGTACATGACGGGATATGTCTCGGCCACCTCGCCCTCGTAGATCCCTATGCATCCCTTGGTCCTCTGGGGCAGGAGCACGTTGACGCTCATCTGCATGTTCAGGACATTGGAATGGATGTTAACTTCCGCGAATATCATATGGGTTGTCCTCCGTTTCCGGTCGTGTATTTCGAGAGATATTTTAGCATAACGGAGGTGGAATGTAAACACGGGAAGGGATCACGGGATAGGATCCCGTGAAGGGTTTCCGGAAAGTGTAAATATTTTGTAAATTCTGCGTACCTGTTTGACTTTTATATACACGTTATGATATAATCCCTGCGTATGCGCTCGGACGGCGTCCGGGGGCATAAAATACACAAAATTCAGGTATATTTTTCCGTTGAAACCGCTCGGTGCCAAATACGGGGCAGTGATAAAGACTGCTCTAATGGGCGGAAGGAAAAGGCCCGTGAAAGAGCCTTGACGGCCGTTTGGCAGATCTTCCGTGGAAAACCCGGCTGCGGTCTCCGTAATATACCGGATGAAACCGAAAGGGGACATTGATATGTCTATCGTAACCATTAAGCAGCTGCTCGAAGCAGGCGTCCATTTCGGACACCACACCAGACGCTGGAACCCCAAGATGGCTGAGTACATCTTCACAGAGAGAAACGGCGTCTACATCATCGACCTCCAGAAGACGATCAAGAAGTTCGAAGAGGCCTACATGTTCGTCCGCCAGACAGTGGAAGAGGGCGGAACGATCCTGTTCGTCGGAACGAAGAAACAGGCTTCCGACGCCATCAGGGAAGAAGCTGAACGCTGCGGCATGTACTATGTCAACGTCAGATGGCTCGGCGGCATGCTGACCAACTACAAGACCATCAGGACATCCATCGAGAGACTCCGTTCGCTCGAGAAGATGCAGGAAGACGGGACCTTCGACATGCTTCCCAAGAAGGAAGTCGCAGCTCTCCAGAAAGAGATCTTCAATCTCGAAAAGAACCTCGGCGGAATCAAGAACATGAAGAAACTCCCCGCTGCAGTGTACATCGTCGACCCCAAGAAGGAACACAACGCGGTTCTCGAATGCAAGAAGCTCGGCATCCCGGTAGTCGCCATAGTTGATACCAACTGCGACCCGGACGACGCTGACTACATCATCCCCGGCAACGACGACGCGATCCGCGGGATCAGGCTCATCACCGGCGCCATCGCCGATGCCGTCATCGAGGCCAACCAGGGCGAACAGCTCGCAGAGGAAGCTCCCGCCGACAAGGACGAGGAGACCGAAGAGGAACAGGCATAAACCGGATTTCTGAACAAAAGAGAAGGAGATAAATACAATGGCTGCTATTACCGCAAAAATGGTAAATGAACTGAGAACCAAGACAGGCGCCGGCATGATGGACTGCAAGAAGGCACTTGTCGAGACTGACGGTAACTTTGATGAAGCGATTAAGGTCCTTCGCGAGAAGGGGCTCAGCAAGGCCGACAAGAAGGCCGGCAGGATAGCCGCTGAAGGCGTCGTGGACGTTCTCACAGAGGGCAGGACCACAGCCATCATCGAAGTGAATGCCGAGACCGACTTCGTTGCGAAGAACGAGACGTTCAAGACCTTCGTCCGCAACATCCTCAAGATCATAGTCGAGAACAAGCCCGCTACAGTCGAAGAACTCAAGACGCTCCGTTTCAACGACGATTTTGAAACAGTTGAAGCCAAACTGAAAGACATGATCTTCACCATCGGTGAGAATATGAACATCCGCCGTTTCGTCATAGTCGACGGCATCACCTCCACCTACATCCATGGCGGCGGAGTCGCCGGCGTCATCGTGAAATTCGATGTTGACGAAGAGACCGCCTCCAGGGAAGGATTCGCAGAGGCCGCAAAGAACATCTGCCTCCAGATCGCCGCAGGTACTCCTCCGACGTACGTGAAGAGAGATGAAGTGCCCGAATCCGTGCTGGCGGAAGAAAAAGAGATCCTCGTTGCCCAGATCAAGAACGACGAGCGCAACGCCACCAAGCCCGACGCCATCATCGCGAAGATGGTCGAGGGAAGGATCGGCAAGTTCTATGAGAGAGCATGCCTGGTGGAACAGCCCTACGTCAAGGACGACAGCCTCACGGTTGGCAAGTACCTTGAGCAGGTGTCCAAGGAACTCGGCGGAAAAGTCGCGGTCGACAGCTTCGTCCTCTACGAGAGAGGCGAAGGCCTTGAGAAGCGTGAAGACGACTTCGCAGGCGAGATCGCAAAGCTCACAGGCAAGGCATAAGACCGGTTTACGGTGTCGGAAGATCCTGTCAGAAAACGGCAGGATCTTTTTGCGTCCCGGCCCGCCGGAGAGTGTGCATGAGTATATATTTATTGTGGAAGAGACTTTGAAAATTTGAGCGTCAAAGGTATTTACAAACCCGGCGAAATAGGGTACAATAGTTAGCTGAAAAAAGATGTCCCGGAGGCATTTATGGCAAGATATAAGAGAATACTTCTGAAACTGTCCGGAGAGGCCATCGCGAAGAAGAACCCCGACGGATCCGTCGGCGAGATCTTCGACGAGCATATCATAAGCGGGATCACGGACGCGGTGGCGGAACTGATCCGCAAAGGCACCCAGGTGGCGATAGTCATAGGCGCCGGAAACATCTGGCGCGGAGCCTACGGAAAGGGACTGAAGAGGGCCAGGGCTGACCAGATGGGCATGCTCGGCACCATGATCAACTGTCTCAGACTTGAAGACGCCTTCGAGAAGAGCGGCATCGAGGCCAGAGTCATGTCTCCCATCGCCATGAACAGCTTCGCGGAGCCCTACGATTTTAGGAAGGCTGCGGAGAGACTCGACAGGGGCGGCGTGGTCATATTCGGATGCGGCACCGGGATGCCATTCGTGACCACCGACACCACGGTGGTGGTGAGAGCGGCCGAGATCGACGCAGACATCATCATGATGGCGAAGAACATCGACGGCGTGTACGAAAAGGATCCGAGAGGACCGGACGGGAAAATCGACCCCTCGGTCAAGAGGTTCAGGGTGATCTCGTACGACGAGTGCCTGAAGCGGGACCTTAAGGCCACAGACACCTACGCCACTAGCCTGGCGAAGGACCGGAACATCGACATGTACATCTTCGCTCTCTCGGAGCCCGGGAACATAATCAGGGCAGCCGAAGGGCAGGAGATAGGGACCCTCGTCACATGCGCTGACGTCGAACCCTCTGTATACTGAGTTTACATAGACCACAAGCAACCGGAAAACAACAGGAAAGGATGGCAATATAGAATGAAACTTGAGACAAGAGAATTTGAAGACAAAATGAAGAAGACCATTGAGATATACAAGGACGATCTGTCAGTCATCAGAGCAGGCAGAGCCTCCACATCCGTCATATCCAGAGTAATGGTCAGCTACTACGGAGTCGATACGCCCATCAACCAGATGGCTGAAGTGAAGGTCACCGACCCTAAGACACTTGCCATCCAGCCCTGGGACGCTTCGACACTGAAGACTATCGAAAAGGCGATCCTCGCCTCCGACGTGGGCATCACACCCATGAACGACGGCAAGATCATCCGCCTGGTGTTCCCCCAGATCACCGAGGAACGCCGCAAGGAGCTCTCGAAGAGCATCCAGAAGAAAGGCGAGGAAGCTAAGGTCGCCATCAGGAACATCAGACGCGACGCCAATGAAAAGAGCAAGCTGATGAAGAAGAACAGCGAGATGACCGAGGACGAGCAGAAGCTGTCCGACAAGGCCATCCAGGATCTCACCGACTCCTATATCAAGAAGGTCGACGAAGTGACCAACGACAAGATCAAGGAGATCATGGAGATCTGACCGCACCCGAAAATCATAAATATGGAGTTTTTAGCGCTCGGCCCCTGACCGGGCGCTGAAACATATAAGTGGAGAAAATGGCTTCTAGATCTGCGACCAAGAAAGATAAAACCGAAGAACTCAAAAAGCCCAGAGGAAAACTGGAACTGACCGCCCTGAACAAGGAGACGGGACTGACGGCCGAGCAGGTGAAGGAGCGTACCCTGAAGGGATACGCCAACACCCCCGTGGAATCACCCACCAAGACCGTCAAACAGATAATCCTCGGCAACATACTGACATACTTCAACCTGATCTTCGTGATCCTGGCGGTATGTCTTTTGGTCGTGGGCGCAATCAAGGACATCACCTTCATGATCATAGTGATCATAAACACCACGGTGGGCATAGTCCAGCAGCTGAACGCGAAGAAGACCCTCGACAAGCTGACCATCATAAGCGAGCCCAGGATCAGGGTCATCCGGGACGGCACCGAGTATTCCGTAGCCTCCGCAGACCTGGTCCAGGGGGATCTGGTCATATTCGAGCACGGCAGCCAGATCTGCGCCGACGCCCGGGTGTGCCAGGGCAGCGTCAGAGTGAACGAATCCCTCGTCACCGGCGAGTCCGACGAGATAGAGAAGGGACCAGGGGACACCCTGCTTTCAGGCAGCTTCATAGTTTCCGGACAGTGCTCGGCGATCCTTGAGAAGGTGGGGGACGAGTCCTTCGTCTCGCACCTGACCCTTGAGGCGAAGAAGGACCGCAAGAAAGCCAAGGGCATGATGTACTCCCTCGACAACCTGGTCAAGGTCATCGGCGTGGTGCTGATCCCCGTGGGAGTGCTGCTGTTCCTGAGACATCTCCTTACCCTGGGGATCGATCTGCAGACCAACGTCTCCAAGACCACGGCGGCCCTCATAGGCATGATCCCCGAGGGACTGTACCTGCTGGCGGACATCGCCCTTACGGTCAGCATCATAAAGCTGGCGAAGAAGAAGACCCTGGTCCATGACATGAAATGCATAGAGACCCTCGCGAGGGTCGACGTGCTGTGCGTGGACAAGACCGGCACCATAACCGAGGACAGGATGTCCGTAAAGGACTTCATCGTGATCGAGCCCTCCTACTGCAGCGAGCAGGCGGCGAGAAAGCTTATAGGGGACTTTGTCGGAAACATGGACACGGAGAACAACACCATGATGGCGCTGAAGGAGACCTTCTCCGTCACCGCCCCGAGAAAAGCCACCGAGACCGTGGCCTTCTCATCCGTGACCAAGTGCTCGAGCGCCTCCTTCTCCGACAACACCACCTTCATCCTTGGGGCCCCGGAGTTCGCTCTCGGGGAGATGTACCAGCAGTATTCGAAGGTGATCGAGGGATACGCGGCCGACGGGAACAGGGTGCTGGTGTTCTGCGAGCTGACGCCGGTGTTCAAGAAGCCCCTGGCCTTCATACTCCTGCAGAACAATATCCGTCCCGACGCGAAGAAGACCTTCGGGTACTTCACCGAGCAGGGAGTGGAGATAAAGGTCATATCGGGTGACAACCCGCTGACCGCGGCGGCGGCCGCAGCCCAGGCGGGCATACCGAATTCCGACAAGTCGGTCAATCTGGCCTTGGTGCCTGATGAAAAGTTCGAGGAGGCGGTCCTCACATATACGGTGTTCGGCCGCGTCACACCGGACCAGAAGCGGAGGATCCTCAGGATACTCAAGGAAAACGGCCATACGGTGGCAATGACGGGCGACGGCGTCAACGACGTCCTGGCCCTGAAGGAGGCGGACTGCAGCATAGCCATGGCATCGGGCAGCGAAGTGGCTTCCCAGATATCCCAGCTGGTGCTCCTGGATTCCAACTTCTCCTCCATGCCCCACATAGTATCCGAGGGCAGGAAGGTCATAAACAACATCCAGAGGTCGGCGTCCCTGTTCATAGTCAAGAACATATTCTCACTGTTCATGGCGCTGCTGGCCATCATAATCGCATTCGAATATCCCTTCGCGCCGAGGCAGATAACCCTGGTCAGCGCCCTTACCATAGGCCTGCCCGGATTCCTGCTGGCCCTTGAGAAGAACAACGAGCGCGTAAAGGGCAAATTCATAAAGAACATCATATTAAAGGCCCTGCCGGGCGGTCTGACGGACATAGTGGTCGTCAGCGCCGTGCTCATACTGGCGGACGCCTTCAGCATCCCCATGGACATGGCGACCACCATGGCGACGCTGCTCATGTGCTTCGTGGGCATAGGCGTTGTCATAATGGTGTCGTGGCCCCTCACCTGGCGCCGCGGCATATTCATCGGCATCATAGTGGTGCTGCTGGTGCTTGCCATAGTGCTTCTGAGCTGGTACTTCACACTGGTCCCCCTAACCAAGGGCCCGGCGGTGATCACCGGCATACTCACGCTCCTCATACCGTCCCTGCTGATCTCCTTCTCCAAGACAGTGGAGGTCTGCGAGACCGGGTACTACAAGCTTAAGGCATTCATAATCAAAAAGAAAAACGAGGCCGACGAGGAGATCTGAACGATGAGAAGAAAAGCGAAACAGACAGAGACCGAGGAAGCCGGCATAAGGGAAGTAGTCGAAAAGAGCGGGCTCCGTCACATAGCGTTCATCATGGACGGGAACGGCCGCTGGGCAAAGGCCAAGGGCATGCCCAGGGAGATTGGGCACATAGCCGGGGCCGGCGTCATGAAGAAGATCGTCAGATACTGCCGGGACATCGGCATAAAGTACTATACCATATACGCATTCTCCACGGAGAACATGAAGCGCCCCCAGCATGAGATAGAGGCCATATTCACCCTCCTCCTGAAGACGGTCAACGAGGCCATGGACGAGGAGAACGTGGAATTCAGGTTCATAGGCGACATAGAAGCCCTGGGCGAGAAGATCGCCTCCAAGTGCCATGAGCTGGAGGAGAAGAAGGCGGGCGGGGCCGTGAGGCTCAACATAGCCTTCAACTACGGAGGCCGGGACGAGATCGTCAGATCCGTCAACAGGCTCATCGCCGAGGGGAGGACCGAGGTGACCGAACAGGACATCTCGGATCATACCGATACCCGTGACTGCCCGGACCCGGACCTGATCATAAGGACGGGGAACGAGATGAGGCTGTCGAACTTCCTTCTGTGGCAGTCGGCATACTCGGAACTGTACTTCTCCGACAGGATGTGGCCCGATTTCACCACGGAAGACGTGGATCAGGCCGTCCGGGAATTCGCGAAACGCACCCGCCGCTGGGGCGGAGTCTAGAGATACAGGGGAGATGTTGGTCTTATGCGCACAAGGATAATCACAGCTCTGGTCCTCATAGTGGTGCTTTTCGTGCCCCTGTGCATATTCTCGGGCACGCCTGCGTATCCCATAATCCTCGCGCTGGCGGGAGCCGTCGGGACCTTCGAGATAACGAAGTGCACCGGGCTGCATAAAAACTGGCCGGTCCTCATATCGTCCATCCTGTTCACCATTTCCGAGTGCCTCTGCTCCTGGTTCGTTCCGGAGAGCCACAGGCTCATCGTGATGTTCCTGATCTTCACGGTCTATCTGCTGATCCTGCTGTTCGTGCTGGTGTTCTCGAAGGGAAAACTGGACTTCGCTGTGTTCGCCTCCCAGTTCTTCGGCGTGTTCTACGTCACCCTGGGATTCACCTGCATCGTGATGATAAGGCTGCTCAACGATCATATCTATCTTCCCGTGCTCATAGGACCCTGGATCACCGACATATCCGCGTATTTCTGCGGAAAGGCCTTCGGGAAGCACAAGCTGATCCCCGAGATCTCGCCCAAGAAGACGGTGGAGGGCTCGGTGGGCGCCATCATAGTGACCGTGATAGCCTTCGGCATATACGGAGCCGTCACCGGGGAGCCCTCGGGACTTCCGGTGCCCGGGTTCGTCGTCATGGGGGCCGCGGGAGCCATAGTATCGGTGGTGTCACAGGTTGGAGACCTGGTCATGTCCACCATGAAGAGAAAATTCGACATAAAGGACTTCGGAAAGATATTCCCGGGCCACGGAGGGATGCTGGACCGCGTGGACAGCGTCATAATCTCCACGCCCTTCATATACGCCCTGGCCTACCTCATTTTCAAAGGATGACAGATGCTTAACTTCAGACTGAGTGAAAACTATATTCCCAAGAAGGCATGCGTGCTGGGCTCCACGGGATCCATCGGCACCCAGACCCTCTGCGTCATTCGTGACCTGGGGCTTGAGGTGCCTTTGCTGTCCGCGGGCTCCAATCTGGACGTGCTGATACCCCAGATCCTGGAATTCAGGCCGGATACGGTGTGCGTCCGGGACGAGGAGACGGCAAAGGAGCTGTCCCATGCCCTCAGCACCTCGGGACACCGGGTGCCCCTGATACTGTTCAGGGAAAAGGACGTGTCACATGCCGTCATGACGGCGGACTGCGACATCATATTCCATTCCGTGGCGGGGCTGGCAGGCATAAGCCAGGCTGTGGCGGCTGCAGGCTCCGGCAAAAGGGTCGGCATGGCCAACAAAGAGGCCATAATCTCCCTGGGAGACTGGCTGACGGACCTGTCCGACAGATCCGGCGGCACCATCATACCGGTTGACAGCGAGCACAGCGCCGTATACAGATGCATGTACGGCCACCCGAGGAGCGAAGTGAGGAAAATAGTCCTCACAGCCTCGGGCGGACCCTTCTACGGGAAGGACCGGGAGTTTCTCGGAAGCGTGACCCCGGAGCTTGCCCTCAGACACCCCACCTGGAAGATGGGCAGGAAGATCACAGTGGATTCCGCCACCCTCATGAACAAGGGATTCGAGCTCATCGAGGCTTCGAGACTGTTCGGCAAGGGGGCCGGGGACATAGACGTGGTGGTCCACAGGCAGAGCATAGTCCATTCCATGATCATGTTCCGGGACGGCACCATGCTGGCCCAGATGGGCAGGCCCGACATGCGGGACTGCATAAGATACGCGGCCACCGCGCCCCGGACCACGGAGCTGGGGGCGGAGCCCTTCGACATACTTGAGCACGGGGAACTGACCTTCGGGCCGGTGGACAGCGTGAACTTCCCGGCGGTGGAGCTGGCAAGGGCGGCCCTGCTGGCCGGAGGTACTGTGCCGTGCTCCCTCATAGCCGCCGACGAGGAGGCCGTGGAGGCCTTCCTCAGGGGCAGGATAGGGTTCACGGACATAACGGCATATACTGAAAGGACCCTTGAAAGATGTGAAAACTTCGGCGAAGCGACGCCGGATACGGTGAGACAGGCCGAGTCAGAGGCCCGGACCATATGCCGGGAGCTCATAGGACAGGCCCTGTGACAGAAAGTGTGGATGACATAAACGTACTGCATATACTTCTCGCGATCCTCATATTCGGGATCCTGATCCTCATACACGAGACCGGGCACTACCTCATGGCCCGGGCCTTCCGTGTGACCATAAAGGAATTCGCCATAGGCATGGGCCCGAAGATCATATCGAAAAAATCGAAGAAGACGGGCATCGCCTACTCCCTGAGGCTGTTCCCCATAGGCGGGTTCGTGGCCATGGAGGGCGAGGACGATGAATCTGAAGACGAGAACGCCTTCACAAGGAAACCCGTGTGGCAGAGGATACTCATAACCGCCGCCGGCGCCGTCACCAACATAGTGATTGGGATCCTGGTGATGGTGATAATAATCGCGTGCCAGGAGAGGATCCCCTCCAATACAATAGGGGCCCAGCCCCTGAACGAGCAGGGCATAAACTATTCCTACGAGGCAGGCCTCAGAGTGGGGGACACCTTCGTATCCGTTGACGGCACCAGGGTCCATACCTCCACCGAGACCTTCTACGAGATCATGAGGAAGGGCGTGAAGCCCATAGACATACAGGTGGAGCGGGACGGCGAGGTCATAACCATAGAGGATGTCACGTTCCCCACCTTCGAGGAGCAGGGCACCGTGTTCGGGGACATAGATTTCCAGGTGTACGCTGACCAGAAGAACGTCGGAACGGTGCTGAGGGAGGGCTTCTTCAGATCCTGGTCCACCATAAAGATGATCTGGGAGTCCATAATCGACCTCATAACCGGAAGATACAGCATACAGAGCATATCGGGGCCCGTGGGGGTCACCAAGGCCCTGGGTGAGGCCGCGGCCCGGGGAGGCTTCGACTTCATATACCTTGCAGTGGTCATAAGCATGAACCTGGGGGTCATGAACCTGCTGCCCCTGCCCGCCCTTGACGGCGGAAGGCTGCTGTTCCAGTTCATCGAGCTCATATTCAGGAAGCCTGTGCCCAGGAAGGCCGAGGGATACGTGCACTTCGCGGGCATGGCGGTCCTTCTGGCCCTTATGGCCGTGATAGTGGTGAAGGACGTCATACAGCTCATCAGATGAGGTGCAGTATGGAAAGAAAGATAACTAAGAAGATAAGGATAGGAGACGCAGTCATCGGGGGAGGATCCCCGGTGCTGGTCCAGTCCATGACGAACCGCGCCCCCGAGGACTTCGAAGGGACCGTCAGCCAGCTGCTGGCCCTGGAGAAGGCGGGGTGCGACATAGCCCGGATCTCCGCGCCCACTGAGGAGAGCACGGGCGTTTTCGGCTATGCCAGGGAGCACGGCGTGAAGCTGCCCCTGGTGGCCGACATACACTTTGACTACAGGATAGCCCTCAGGGCCGTGGAGGCCGGGGCCGACAAGATAAGGATCAATCCCGGCAACATCGGTGACAGCTGGAAGGTCAGGGAAGTGGCCGAATGCTGCAAGGCCGCCGGAGTGCCCATAAGGATAGGAGTGAACGGCGGATCCCTCCACAGGTCCCTGCTTGAAAAGTACGGGAAGCCCTGCGCCGAGGCCATAGCCGAATCCGCTCTCCTTGAGGCGTCAATGCTTGAGGACTGCGGGTTCTCCGACATAGTCATCTCCATGAAATCGTCTTCGGTGGCGGAGAGCATACAGGCGGCGAGGATCGTGTCGAAGATGTCCGACTATCCCCTGCACATCGGAGTCACCGAGGCCGGGGACGGATACACGGGCCTCGTGAGGAACGCCATAGGCATAGGCTCGCTGCTGAACGACGGCATAGGCGATACAATAAGGGTGTCGCTGACCGCGGACCCGGTGGACGAGGTCAGGGCGGGAAGGGAGATACTGAGAGCCTTCGGCCTTGATACGAAGGGCGGGGTGGAGATAATCTCATGCCCCACCTGCGGAAGGACGAAAGTGGACCTGTTCTCGGTGCAGAAGCGCTTCAGGGAGCAGGCCGACCTCATAGACACTAAAGGAAAGACCGTCAAGGTGGCCGTCATGGGCTGCGTGGTGAACGGGATAGGGGAAGCCCATGAGGCCGACTTCGGTATCGCCGGGGGAGACGGGTGCTTCTCGTATTTCGAGGACGGGGAAGCGAAAAGGAAACTCACCGAAGAGGAAGCGGTGCCGTACCTGATCCTGAAGCTCAGAGAGAGGATCGGAGACTAGGTACCGTTTCCGGTACACAGCCTGCCGTATAATCCCTACAAAACTCTGAGAGGACGGATCAAGCGATGGAAAACAACAGGAACCTGCTTCAGATATTCGAAAAGGCGGCCGGGAGACTCAGTGAAAAGGAGACCGGCCTTTTCCGCGATGCCGAAAACGCGGTCATAACGAAAAGGGACGCGGTGAACAGGATCATAGAGGTCCGGTTCAGGCTCCCGTACCTTGCCGACAAGGCGGACCTGTACGGGCTGGAGGCGAAGCTCAGGGAGACCTATTCCCTCAGCGTGGCGAGACTGCTGCCCTCATATCCCCCGGAACTGTTCTCCCTTTCGTACCTCAGGCAGATATTCAGGGAACTGTCGTATATCGGAGTGATATCCGACGGATTCCTTGCGGAATACAGCGCCTCGGAGGAGGGGGACACCGTCACGGTGGAGATCCCCTTCAGCGTCAGGGGCATAGAGTTCCTCGGCAAGAGCACCAAGATCGCCGAGAGCATCATAAAGAGCGAGTTCGGGCTGGACAAGACCCTCATAATCCGGGAATCCGTGGACTCGGAGGAATTCAACAGACGGTATGAGGAAAGACAGAGCCGGCTGGATCTCGAGATGAACCGGGGATTCCTCAATGCCCAGCGCCAGAGGACCATCGACGAGCAGAAGGCCGCGGAGGAGAAGAAGAAAAAAGAGGAGGAAGAGGCCGCGAAGCCGAAGCTCCCCCATGTCAGCTCCCTGGTGTCAGGCGACATAAAGGCACCCGAGAGGGACGGGGACGTATACAGGAGCGGGCTCATGACCTTCGACGTCAGCGAGCCTGAGCTCATAGCCGGATCCCTGTTCGAGATCGGGGAGGTGACGCCCCTGAGCTCCATAAGATCCGATATGAAGAACGTCACCGTGCTCTGCAAGGTGTTCAAGGTGGATTCCAGGACCACCCGGCAGGGGAACCGGGTCATGTTCACCATAGCGGTGACGGACAGCGAGTCCTCGGTGTTCATAAAGGATTCCGCCGAGATGAAGGGGGACGTGGAGCCCGAGTGTGTGCTGCAGCCCGGCTCCTGCTACGCCGTCCGGGGCTATGTGAAGACCGACGAGTTCGACAGGGACCCGTACATAAGGTACAGGGACGTCATGAAGATAAGGGAAGTGGGCCGGAAGGACACGAGCCCCGAGAAGCGGGTGGAGCTCCATCTCCACACCAACATGTCCGCCATGGACGCCCTTACGAAGGCCGACGAGGCGGTGAAGACCGCCAGCAGATGGGGCCACAGGGCCGTGGCCATCACTGACCACGGAAACCTCCAGAGCTATCCAGTGGCCATGCTGACGGCCGACGAGATCAACGAGAAGGCCCTTTCGAAGCTCCTGGATTCCTTCGGGGATCCGCCGTCAAAGGTCAATCCCGGCAAGTTCGAGCTCATGACGGACGAAGCCATATACAGATACATCGAAAAGTGCAGGGCCGGGGAGAAGGACGACGAGGCGGTGGCGGTATACGAGCTGCTGCGCCGTGGAGAGGATACCGGAAGGATCCTTGAGAGATCGTCCCTGTCCGCGGAGAACGTCAGGCTCCTGAAGGAGCGGGGCGAGAACGAATTCAAGGTCATATACGGCATCGAGGCGTACTACGTGGACGACACCGCCAGGGCCGCGTTCAATACGGAAGACAGGGAGGACATATCCTTCGACGACGAGTTCGCCGTCTTCGACATAGAGACCACGGGCCTTTCCGCCATCAGCAACAGGATAACGGAGCTGGGCTGCGTGATCTGGAAGAACGGTGAGGTCCTCGAAAGGTTCAACACCCTGGTGAACCCCGAGATCCCGATCCCCGAGGAAGTGGTGAAGGTCACAGGTATCACGGACGAGATGGTGAAGGACGCGCCGACAATAAGGGAGGCGCTTCCGGAATTCCTCAGCTTCGTTGGGGACCGCATGCTGGTGGCCCACAACGCCGCCTTCGATACGGGATTCATAAGGAAGGCCTGCGAGGAGCAGGGGATAAAGTTCACGAGCCCCTATCTCGATACCCTGGCCATGTCCAGATACGTGAACCCGGACCTGCCGAAGCACAAACTGGACGACCTGCAGAAGCACTACGGCCTTGAGGAGTTCAATCACCACAGGGCCTCCGACGACGCCGAGATGCTGGCGCAGATCTTCGGGAAGATGGTGGAGACCCTGAAGGAACAGGGGATCCCCGCGGTATCCAGGCTGCTGCTTGAGATGGCGGAGCACGCGGACCCGAAAAAGATAAAGCCGTACCACATGGTGATACTGTGCCGGGACAAGACCGGACTGAAGAACCTGTACCGGCTCGTATCCGACTCCAACCTGAAATATTATTACAGGCATCCCAGGATCCCCCGCACCCTGCTTGAGGAGCGGAGGGAAGGCCTGATCATAGGCTCGGCCTGCCAGGCCGGAGAGCTCTACAGCGCGATCATGGAGGGGAAGTCCGAAGAGGATCTGAAGAAGATCGCCTCCTTCTACGACTATCTAGAGATCCAGCCCCTGTGCAACAACGAGTTCCTTGTCGCCGAGAGCAAGGTGAGCAGTGAACAGGACCTTATACAGATCAATGAAAAGATCATCGCCCTGGGAGAGGAGCTGGGCAAGCCGGTGTGCGCCACCTGCGACGTGCACTACATGAATCCGGAAGACGAGATCTTCAGGCGCATAATCCAGATGGGCATCAAGATGCCCGACGCCGACAGGCCCACCAAGTTCTACTTCAGGACCACTGACGAGATGCTGAAGGAGTTCCCGTACCTGACCGAGGAGAAGGCCCGGGAGGTAGTCATAGAGAACCCCAACAGGATCGCGGACATGATCGGGCGCGTAAGGCCCATACCGAGAGGCAACTATCCGCCCCACATCGACGGCGCCGAGGAGGAGCTGACCGAAAGCTGCAACAAGCTGGCCCGGGAGATGTACGGGGATCCGCTGCCGGAGGTTGTGGCGTCAAGGCTCAAGCGGGAGCTCGACGCCATCATATCGAACGGCTTCGCCATCATGTACATAATAGCGAGAAGACTGGTGGAGAACAGCGAGAGCAAGGGATACCAGGTGGGGTCCCGCGGCTCAGTGGGATCGTCCTTCGTTGCCACCATGGCAGGCATCACGAGAGTCAACCCCCTGCCGCCCCACTACAGGTGCCCGAAGTGCAAGTGGAGCAGGTTCTTCGAGGGCGGGGAATACGGCTCCGGCTTCGACCTGCCTCCCATGAAGTGCCCCGAATGCGGAGCGGATCTCGACCGTGACGGGCACGACATACCCTTCGAGACCTTCCTGGGATTCAACGGGGACAAGACCCCGGACATAGACCTGAACTTCTCGGGAGACGTACAGGCCGATGCCCATAAGTATACCGAGGAACTGTTTGAAGGCAAGGCTTTCAAGGCCGGCACCATCGGCACCCTTGCGGACAAGACGGCTTTTGGCTTCGTGCAGCACTATCTCGAAGAGAAAAAAGCCAGCGTCAACCGCGCGGAGGTGGAGAGACTGGTCCAGGGATGCCTGGGAGTCAAGCGCACCACGGGCCAGCACCCGGGAGGCATCATAGTAGTGCCCAGGGAGTATGAGATATACGATTTCTGCCCCATACAGCACCCGGCTGACGACACGAGTTCGGACATAAAGACCACCCACTTCGAGTTCAAGTATCTCCATGACACGATACTGAAGCTCGACATACTGGGTCACGATATCCCGACCAAATACAAGAGGCTGGAGGAGTATTCCGGGGTCCTTGTGACGGATGTCCCCCTGTCTGACCCCAAGGTCTACAGGAGCTTCACCACCACGGACACCATAGGAGTCACGCCCCAGCAGATCAACAGCGACACCGGGACCCTGGGACTTCCCGAGATGGGCACCAGGTTCATCCGGGGCGTGCTGATGTCGGCAAGGCCCAAGAACTTCACGGACCTTCTGCAGATATCCGGACTCACCCACGGCACCGGCTGCTGGCTGGGCAACGCGGACGAGCTCATAAAGAGCGGGATCTGCACCATTTCGGACGTCATCGGGTGCCGCGACGACATCATGATGACCCTGATCCACAAATACGGCATGGACAAGAGCCTTTCCTTCAAGATCATGGAGTTCGTGAGAAAGAACAAGAAGGGAAAGGTCATACCCGAGGACATGCAGCAGGCCATGCGAGATCACAATGTGCCGGAATGGTACATAGATTCCCTTCAGAAGATCAGGTACATGTTCCCGAAGGCCCACGCCGCCGCATACGTTATTGACGCGATACGGCTTATGTGGTATAAAATATATTACCCGGTGGCGTTCTACGCCGCGTACTTCTCGGCAGCCCCCGACGGATTCGACGGGGAGATTGTCATGAAGGGAAGGGACAACGTGAGGGACGTCCTGGACGAGTTCGGAAGGAAGCACAGGGACGGGTCCATCACGAAGAGGGAAGAGGAGATCGAGAACGCCATGATGCTCGTGAACGAGTATTTCGAGCGGGGCTACGGCTTCCTTCCCGTGGATATAAAGAAGAGCGACGCGGTCAAGTTCGTGCCTGAGGACGGAAAGATCCGTCTGCCCCTGGCGTGCATCGCCGGCATCGGCGAAGGCGCTGCCTTCAGCGTCACCGACGCCGTGAGGTCCGGGGAGATAGACTCGAAGGAAGACCTCTACACTAAGACCAAGATCTCGAAAAAGGTGCTTAAGCTCCTGGAGGACCTGGGAGCCCTGTCGAACCTGGCAGACAGCAACCAGCTGAGCCTGTTCTGATACAGGGAAAACACAGCTATACAAGGAAAAATCATATGAGTACTTTCGTCAAATATCTCTGCGTTCTGGGCATGTCGGTGCTTCCCATAGTGGAGCTGAGGGGGGCAGTCCCCTTCGGCGTGGGAGCCATGGAGCTCCCCCTGGTGCCGGTGCTGATAGTCAGCATCATCGGGAACATGCTCCCGGTGCCCTTCATAATCCTGTTCGTGCGCAAGCTGTTCGAATGGATGAAACAGAAAAGCCCCAAGCTCGGCGCTCTGGCGGAGAAGCTTGAGGAAAGGGGAAAGAAGAAGGGCGAGATGCTGGTCAAATACGAGGCCCTGGGACTCTTCATACTGGTGGCCATACCTCTTCCTGGCACAGGCGCCTGGACGGGTGCCCTTGTGGCCGCGATGATGGACCTGAGACTAAAGAACGCGATCCCCATGATCTTTCTCGGAGTCGTCACCGCGGGGATAATAATGGCGGTGTTCAGCGACGTTTTCCTTGTCTGGCACGGTTAACTGAAAAATACAAAATCCAAAACAGCAAAGCCCTCTCGGAATTTTCACATCCCGGGAGGGCATTTCTGTATCGGCTCGACGAAACACGTTGAGCGGCGTCGAGCCACCGGTCCTGACACCGGTGCCGGAACAAACAGGCCACGGCCTTTCCCTTAGGGGATCGTCCGTGGCCTTTTCCTGTTCTGTTGCCTGACCGTTATTCGACCCATACGTAATGGTAGAAGGTAGCGATCTGATAATTGCCGACCCAGCAGCCGAAACAGATGTAAAGATCGGATCTGTAACCGGAGCTGCCTTCGGGGACAGTCGCTTTGAATACGCCCGTATAGTCACCGCTGTAACTTGAGAATCCAGTGGATCCGTATTCCTGCGTATAAACCTGCGTCGGGCTGATGATAAATTGATCATCATCCGTATAGAAATAAGTGTAACTGTTTGAGTCCGGAGACCACATGAAGCGGATCGACGCCTGGGAGTGAACCCCCACAGGATGTGACGAACCGCTGCAGGTTACAGTTCCCGTGATGGCAAGCTCTTTTCCCGGATACAAAACACCCTCCGGAAGAGGACTGAATGTGGTATAGGCGTCGCAATACTCCCCTTTGCAGGTGCCTTTATGCTTCCGGTGTTCCTCCGGAACGCTGTTCATGCGGTATTGATCCGCCAGATAGGTATATCTGGCATGGAAGCCGCTTGCGGCGGAGCCTTCAAGCAGAGTATCCTCTTTCGTATGGTTTTTGAGATCGTCCGACAGCACGTCTGGAAGGACCTCGCGGAACTCCCAGTGACCGGACTTCACCTCAGAATCCTTTTGCCCGTCCTGTCCCGTTCCGTCCTCTTTACCGCCGCTCTGATCCGTCTTGCCTTCCTCTTTCAGCTCGAACTTGACGGGGATTATGGTATCCCTGACGTTTTCTTGAAGCTCGGTGAACTTTTCCCTGTAACCGTCTACTCCTCCGAAAAACAGGAGGAATTCGTCTCTCTCCATCAAGCTTAACAGTTCTCCGGTTCTGCTGTCCGTGACAAGGCCGCGGTGCGCCCAGTCCGCCTTTCCGTCCGCTTTCTGTTCTTCACCTGTGATGGAGACATCCGTTGGACAGCCGAAGCGCATATAATGATAAACCGTCGTTTCGAGCAGAACCTTATTATTTTTGTTCGCTTTAAGTACAAGGGGACTCTGCGTCGCCGCCTGTTCCGCATTAACCGGGTTGAACTGCGGGGAGCCGACGTTTTTGAAGCTGAACTGACAGGATGCAAGTTCCTCAATAGTGTGTGCCTTTTCGGACTGATCTTCATAATAGAAGGTCAGGCGCGTGTTCAGAAGCGGGAGAACTTTGTTATATACGTATTCCTTTGCTTCCTTGATCGCCTCTCTGCGCTTCTGGTGGAAAAACTCTGCGACCGTCTCATGCGTGTTGCGCTTCAAAGCTGCGATCGCATTCTGCTTCATAGCGGATTTTCTTTGATTTTCATTATTGATAAAGATCCGCTCGTCCGCAGCGCTTGTATAATCTGCGCCTCCGTTGTCCCAGATACGGAAAACTTCATCCCAAAGGTCATCCACGGTCCATGTCGGGTGAATGTCCTTGTTTCTCGCCCACGCCATGCTGAGAATATCCTCAAGTTTTCGCCATTCCTCGAGCGACTTTGAGCTGTTCCGCAGTGCGCTGTATTCCTCTCTGTCGCTCGGAACTGTATACTTTTTTGCCTCTCCGATCTTGCTCACAAAACGGCCTTTTGAGTCCGTCATGTAAAGCCTGACGTACTTCTTGCATCCCTCGCGGAAGGCTTGCTGTTTCACCTCGTAGGATTCGTCGAAATAGGCGTCCGAGAGATCCTCGTACATTTTTGTGATCGCATTATAGAATTCTTTCGGATCTTTCCCGTATTCCCCGGCGAGGGTTTTGAGAGCGCTCATCCACCCGTTTCCGCGGCCGTCTACAACCTTTTCCGGCTCTTCCCTATACACATCGGCCGGCTTTCTACCGGAGGGAAGGTCGGCATCCTTCCAGAAGACCCAGCTTCTTTTCAGATACCCGCGATTCGAAGCGTTTTCACAGAGATACGTCAGGTAAGCAACGTCCTGCACGCATTTAGGGTAGCCCATCGGAGCCATTTGATCCGTGACATATTCTCCAACTGTTTCTGCGGTCGACCAGATATAAATTGCCACGCCTCCGAGCGTCATAGCCGCGCCCACGAAGGTTCCGCCGCAGATTGCGGCGCCCAGGCCGAGCAGACAACCCGCAGCCCCCTTCCAGTTGTCCCTGAGGATGGTTTTCGTATCCACACCGCGATCATACTGGTCGCAGACTTTTATGGTGAGGATTATTGAGCCGACCGCTGTCATCACGGGACCGAGTTTCCCGAGCGCATTCTCAGAAGTCCCTTTGATCACGTTGTAAGATTTGCTGAGCGCATCCGTTCCCTGCGCCACGGTATCATTCACGAGCCCAAGCGCGTTCGCGCCTCTCGTTGTCGCGCTGTCCTTCGGAATACCGCCGCCGTTCACTACCATTTGTTTCAGGACTTCGAGGCTCTCACCTTTCTGACGGTCGATATACTTCGAGAAATCCGCAGTTCTCAGAACCGTCACCGGGTAGAGATAATGGCTCGTATCCTTATACTTCGGTTTCATCTCCCTCGGAAACTGAATGAAGATGGATTCTCCGTTCACGGTGTATCTTGCAATCGCTTCACCGGCGTCCTTCTTGAGCGTCCTCAGCGAGCCTTTCGAGAAGTGAGGCATATATGCTGTAAGCGTCTTCCCGTCTTCGGAGAACTCACTGTATGCTTCTTCCCACCTGCCTGTCTCCTCATTGTAGACGACGAATTCCGTGAACCCGTCATCCTCCGCGGGCATGGTGATCACGACGTCTGTCAGAAATTCGTGCTGACCGGACGCCAGAGAAAAATCGTAGGTGGACAGTGTTGTCCCTGTCGCGTCGTCGTCCTTCTCAGGCAGTCGCTTTACGATCAGGGTGTCCTCTTCATTCTGGAGATTCCAGGATCTCAAATCCACATGGATGCCGAAAGATGGAAAGTCCGCCATCGGATTCTCCTGCGAGACGGAAGCGGTCAGCGTCTCCGCGGCGTCGTATTCTGCCTGTGTGAATGTTACATTGATAAATGCGGGATTACCGGGGGAGTTCTCTGCGGTTACTTCGGGCATATTGTCCTCGAACGACTGCATGTCCTCCACGGTCAGCCCCCAGTAATCGAGCAGAAGACTGTCAAAATCCTCTGCGAAACCGTCCGGATCTCCGTCCTTAACACGCAGGAACCCCGGCTGCCAGAATGCCGCGACGCAGAGTTGTGCGACCAGGAGAATGGAGAGAATAATGCTCAGTCTCCTGGTGATTTTCTTTGTTTTGACAGAATTCTGCGCCGGTTTCCGTTCGGCCCGGACGGGCTGATCGTATCCGGGCTGCATATAGGAGGGAACTCCCTGTGCCGGGATCGTTCCGTTTTGCGCCATGCGCTCCTGGTGCGTAGTCAGAGGCTCCGACGGGATCTGGCTCACCGGCGCACTGCCTGTTCCATATCGTCTGGCACCGCAGTATGTACAGAACGCTGCGCCCGGAGACAGCGGTTTCCCGCAGGAAAAACAGAACCGCATTTCAGCAACCGGTTCTGAGGCTGATGAGGCGGATTCCGGAATGTCCGCCGAAAATTTTGTGCCGCAGAATTCGCAGACGAGCGCTCCTTCAGCGTTGTCAGCATTGCAGGCGGTGCATTGTTTTGCCATGATTTCTCCTTTCCGGCAAAGCCTTACGAACGGAGCGAGCCGTCGTTTTCCATACTTCCAAAGTCGATTACGTCAACGCCACGGTCCCGGTAATAATCGAGGGCCGCTTTATCGTTCTGTTGTCCCCGCCACGAAAGGATAATCCACAAGAGACACGCCAAATTGAGCAGAATCAGGATGACGTTCAGAATCATTCCGCCACGGGACGATTTGCCGTTTCGCATGATAACCTCCGAGTCGTTTTTTTACATTATTTCTTGCTTATTTCAATTGACATGTTACCAAATATACAACTTATTTTCAAGTGCCGGTAGGACATGCAACCTATATTTTGACACATTTGACGCTAACAATATTAAAGCATAAGGAACGTTCTTTTGCAACGGCTGTTTTCCGAAAAGGAAAAACCCGATCACTCGGGTTTTATGAGTTTCTTTATTACCGGGATGACGGTAAGGACCACGATCCCGACCACCGTGAACGCGGTCTCAGGAAGCATGTAGGCTCCGTTGTAGCACAGCGAGTAGAGCACGGGGCGTCCGACCCATTCGGCGCCGAAGGCCACGAACCTTTCCATGTTCGCCCAGAGAACGAAACCGGAGATGAAGCTGAACACGAAGCGCATGGCGCAGGCCAGCACCGTCCCTGCGATCATCCCGCCGCGGCCTTTCTTCCTGAACAGGCCTGCGATGCCGAGGGAGGTGAAGGCCAGGATGTAGTCAAGGAACAGGCAGCCCACCAGTGTCTCGGCGGTAAGGCCCCATCCGAAGACACCGCCCTGCAGTATCTGCAATATCGAGTAGCAGAAAGCCGTCCCGAACCCCCAGGGCAGCCCGTATTTGATTGAGACGAAGCAGATGGGCAGCATCGACAGCAGTGTGACCGATCCGCCGTAGGGCATCTGGAATATCTTGATGTATGACAGCACGAACGCCAGCGCCAGCATCATGGCGCTCACAGCCAGTTTTTTGATTTTTGATCCTTTGTTCATAATGGTCCTCCAGGAAAAAATAAAGCTCTGCGGGCGCAGAGCTTATATGCGGAAATATGCTTCCTACGCCGGAATTACCCGTACAGGTTCGAGGGTTCGCTTTTCGCGTCTCAGCCATCGCCGGCGCATGCTGCGTCCGCGATTTAGGCACCCCTTTTGTCTTGGATATGATAGCAGAATTGCCGCTGGATGTCAATACGGTCTGGGAAAATGCGGAGAAAAAATATATGGAAAAGGGCCGGTCCGGCCGGCCCTGATGTTCCTTTGAGGCTTTGCGGCATCAGCCCATCGCGCCGACAGCGCCGCGGGATATCCTGATACCGATGATGGTACCGTAGGGGTTGTTCCTGAATTCATTCACCCACGCGTCATACTGTTCGGCGGTGGTGTCCGGCCCGGGGACCGGCGTGTCGCCGAGATCCGCGAGGCATGTGACGGTGTATGCATTCTCTATGGACATGTAGAGGGAGGTGCCGGCGTAGAGCACTTCGCTCATCGTGTCAAAGGATACGAACTCCCAGAATACGTTGACGTCTTCCAGCCTGCCGCCGACCGAGAGGCCCAGAATGGGCTTGCCGTAGTCGGATGTGAGGATGACGGCGTCCGGCACGAGATCGTCGGTAAGGGGTTCGTCCATGTCCCTGAGGAACAGAAGCGTGACGCCGGGTACTCCCGCGATGGAATACACGGGGGCGCCGGGTCCGTGCTCGGAGTATTCAAAGGTCAGTTCCCCGAGAGTGCTGCGGATCTCGGAGACGGGAGTCGAGAGAAGACCGAATATATCGACTTCCTTCTCGTTGTAGTCGCGTCCCGAAACATCGACCGGACTGATCCTTATACTGCAGACGGTGCCGACGGGGGATTGGAGATACTGGCTCTCGAAGGCGTTCCATTCCTCCTCTGTGGCGTCCCATTCAGGCTGTCCCACTTCCGTGCCGTTCACGGCGTAGGTGACCCTGTACTTGTAGTCGTACACAGTGCCTATGAACACAGTGCCGTCTACGGAGTTGTTGTACGTGTAGGAGAGATCTGCGTACTGTGCTTTATCCTCGAGCCTGTCTCCGACGGAGATGCCGCATACCGGCTTTCCATATTCATCGGTCAGGATGAGAGCTGACGGGAGCATATGGTTTTCGAGGGGAGTGTACATGCTCTTCGAGTACATGACCCTGACGCCGGGCAGGCCGTCTATGGAGTAGACCGGGGCTCCGGGACCGTTTTCGGAGTACAGCATTTCCATGCTGCCGAATCTCCAGAGGATCTCTCCGGCGGTCATGTCGAGGAGCGCCAGCAGATCGAACATGGCCTGTTCTCCCGAGAGTACGCCGTAGGCCCTGTAGGTGATCAGGATAGCCTGTTCCGTGGTCAGGTCTCCGCCGGGGCTGAACTTCGTTCCGCCCACGCCCTTGATGATGCCGTTGGCCACGGGCCAGCCCAGTTCGGGATCTGCCCACGCGTAATTGTCCGTTATGTCGGTGAATCCGTGTGAATAGCCTGTGGTGTTGATGCCCAGGACCTTCGCGACCCTGTTGATGATGGCGGCTATCTGGGCTCTCTTCAGCGTGCCGTCCGGGGAGAACTTGTTCTGGCCCGTGCCGTTGATGATGCCGAAGGCGTTGGCTGCCAGCACGTAATCATCGGTGGTGTCCGTGAATGCCGCTGGGTTGATCTTGAGGCCCCTTTCCTCCATCATGAGCTCATACGGCTTGCCGTAGGATCTCTCGAGAAGGTTGATGAACATCTGTGCCACCTGGCCTCTGGTAACGGGGGACGTGTAGTTCTTCTGCAGTTCGGAAGGGACGAGACCCGCCGCGATGGCTGCGGTCACTTCTTCCTTTGCCCAGTCTGACGGCTCATCGGCGCTGATGATGACCGCGCAGCCTGTGACCATGATTATCGCAAGGATCAGGGAAATAAGCTTTTTCATGGGATCCTCCTAATATTTATGTTTTGTTTTCGTTGATCAGTATTTCGCGCCGGCGGCGGCTTTCTCCCACTGCTCGTCGGTGTAGTTGTAGGTGATGAACCTGGTTCCGCCGAAGGTGACGAGATCGATGTATTCGTCCACAGGGTAGTCTATCTTGCGGGACAGCAGCGCGCATGCGTTCCTGTAGTAGACGGGGACAGCGGCGTAGTTGGACAGAAGGGCGTATTCCATCGCGGCAAAGAGCGAGCATTTCGAATCGGCGTCATAGTCTTCGAAGGGCTTCAGGGTGAATGCTCCGTCCTTCGAAGTGATGGTCACGTCCTGTGAATCGATCCATCTTGCCCAGGTCTGGAGAGTCTCGGTGAACTGATAGCCGTTGATCCTCAGCGCGACGAACACCTTGTTCGTGTCGAAACCGTATTCATTCTGGTCGGGATCCTTGTTGATGCCCGCGTCGCAGTAGCAGCCGTAAAGCACTGAGTAGGGGTTGTATGTGGATCCGCCCCAGGTGCCGAAGATGATCTCGGCGTTACCGCTGTACATATAGTCGTAGTAGTCGGGGTTCACTTCGGCCTCTACGGAGATCTTGCCCTCGAAGCCTGTGCCTTTCGCAGCTTCATTGACCGCATTGTTGATATATTTCACTGCCTCTGTGTAGAAGGCATCTGAAGAGTAGACCAGGAACTTCAGTGTCACGGTCCCTCCGTCATATGTCCCGTC